>Ga0222423_1000066_pt1 | contig 110672 bp, 109 predicted proteins | sample 3A0metagenome_FD_182472 | JGI IMG/M metagenome (GOLD analysis project Ga0222423, IMG submission 182472) | Enriched microbial communities from leaf-cutter ant dump, University of Wisconsin, Madison, United States - 3A0 (version 2) | ecosystem: Environmental > Terrestrial > Nest > Insects nest >...
GCGTGGTTGTCGGGGTCGGCGTGGGCGTGGTTGTCGGGGTCGGCGTGGGCGTGGGTGTCGCGGTCGGCTTCGGCGTCGCGGTCGGCTTCGGCGTCGCGCTCACGGTCGGTGTGGGCGTCGGGGCTGACGACGCGCTCGACGACGGCGTCGGCGATGCCGTGACGGCGTGCGCGGGGCTCGCGACGACGCCGGCCAGCACGACTGCCGCGGCCACCACCGATCCGAGGGAACGAACGGCGCGGGCGGACAGGCGGTGGTTCATGGCGTCACTCCGGATCGACGAGCAGGTGCAGGGACGACCGCGCTGCGCGTCGTCCGTCCCCCGTCTCCATCGGTTGCCGGGAGCATTGTCCTGAGGGTTGTGACCCGTCCGATCTGACGGCCTTGTCTCGGTCCTGCGTGCTGCGGTCCCGCCTCAGTCCTCGCGCACCCGCCCGTCCGCCACCACCCACCGTCGGGTGACGCGCACGGCGTCCAGCATGCGCCGGTCGTGCGTGACCAGCAAGAGCGTGCCCGTGTACTGCTCCAGGGCGGACTCGAGCTGCTCGATCGCGGGCAGGTCCAGGTGGTTGGTCGGCTCGTCCAGGACCAGCAGGTTCACGCCCCTGGCCTGCAGCAGCGCGAGCGCGGCCCGCGTGCGTTCGCCGGGTGAGAGCGACGACGTCGGGCGCAGCACGTGCGCGGCGCGCAGGCCGAACTTGGCGAGCAGGGTGCGCACCTCGCCCGTCGGCCAGTCCGGGACGTGTGCCGCGAAGGCGTCGGCCAGCGGCACGTCGTCGGCGCCCAGCGCGGCCCGCGCCTGGTCCACCTCGCCGATCGCGACGCTCGCCCCCAGCGAGGACGCGCCCTCGTCGAGCGGCACGCGCCCCAGCAGCGCGCGCAGCAACGTCGACTTGCCCGCGCCGTTGGCCCCGACGACCGCGATCCGGTCGCCCGCGTCGACCTGGCAGTCGACCGGCCCGAGCGTGAAGTCACCGAGCCGCACGACGGCCCCGCGCAGCGTCGCGACGACGGCCGATCCCCGCGGCGCGGCGGCGATCGAGTACTGCAGCTCCCACTCCTTGCGGGGCTCGGCCACCTCCTCGAGCCGCTCGATCATCCGCTCTGTCTGGCGCGCCTTCGCCGCCTGCTTCTCCGAGCCCTCGCGTCGGGCGGCACGCAGGATCTTGTCGGGGTCGGTGGCCTTGCGCACCGAGTTCCGCACACCCTTGTCCATCCAGCCGCGCTGCGTGCGGGCGCGTTCCTCGAGCGACGCGCGCCGGTCGGCGTACTCGTCGTACGCCTCCCGCGCGTGCCGGCGGGCCGTGGCCCGCTCCTCCAGATACGCGTCGTAGCTGCCGCGGTAGACGCCCACCTGCTGCTGGGCCAGGTCCAGCTCGACGACGGTCGTCACGCAGCGGGCCAGGAACTCCCGGTCGTGGGACACGACGACGATGCCGGCGCGCTGCTCGGCGACGAACCGCTCCAGGCGCTCGAGCCCGTCGAGGTCCAGGTCGTTGGTCGGCTCGTCGAGCAGGAGGACGTCGAACCGGGACAGCAGCAGCGCGGCCAGGCCGACCCGGGCCGCCTGCCCACCAGACAGTGTGGTCATCGGATGGTCGACGCCGACGTCCAGGCCCAGTTCGGCCAGCACCTGGCCGGTGCGTTCCTCCAGGTCGGCGGCACCGATCGCCATCCACCGGTCGAAGGCCGCCGCGTAGTCGTCGTCGGACCCCGCCACGCCGTCCGCGAGCGCCTGCGCCGCCGCATCCAGCGCGGCCTGCGCAGCGGTGACGCCCGTGCGCCGCGCGAGGTGCTGCTCGACGCTCTCGCCCGGCACGCGCTCGACCTCCTGCGGCAGCCAGCCGACGAGAGCGTCGGCCGGGGCGAGCGTCACCCTGCCGGCCACGGGCTCGTCCGCCCCGGCCAGGGTGCGCAGCAACGTCGACTTGCCGGCGCCGTTGACGCCGACCAGGCCCACCACGTCACCCGGGGCGACCACGAGGTCCAGATCGCTGAACAGCGTGCGGTCGGCGTGGGCTGCGCCCAGTCCGCGGGCGACGAGCGTGGCGGTCACGCGTCGATTGTCCCTGCTCGTGGGTGCTCGTCAGACGCGCACGCCCGCGTGGTGGCGGCCCACCGGGATCACCATCGGGGTCCCGGAGCGCGGGTCGGGGATGACGTCGCAGGTCAGGTCGAAAACCTGCTGGACCACCCCGGCGTCGACGACCTCGCCGGGCCGGCCCTCCACGACGATCCGCCCGTCGCGCATCGCGATCACGTGGTCGGCGTAGCGGCACGCGAGGTTGAGGTCGTGCAGGACCATCACCACGGTCGTACCCCGGTCCCGGTTGAGGTCGGTGAGCAGGTCCAGCACCTCCACCTGGAAGTTGAGGTCGAGGAACGTCGTGGGCTCGTCGAGCAGCAGCACGTCCGTCTCCTGGGCCAGCGCCATGGCGATCCAGACACGTTGGCGCTGCCCACCGGAGAGCTCGTTCAGGTGCCGGTCGACCAGGTCAGCCGTGCCGGTCGCGGCGAGGGCGGACCCGACGGCGTCGTCGTCGGCCGGCGTCCATCGCCGGAACCACCCCTGGTGCGGGTAACGGCCGCGGGCGACGAGGTCGCCGACCGTGATCCCGTCGGGCGCGACGGGCTGCTGCGGGAGCAGCCCGACGACCTTCGCGACGTCGGTGCTGCGCATCGCGTGGATCGGCGTGCCGTCGAGGAGCACCTGTCCGCCGCGGGGTGCGAGCAGCCGCGCCATGCCGCGCAGCAGCGTGGACTTGCCGCTCGCGTTGGCGCCGATGATCGCGGTGACCTCGCCCGGCGGCACCCTCGTCGTCAGTCCCGTCACGATGTCGGGCCCGTCGTAGCCGAGCCTCAGGTCGACGACGTCGAGCGTGTGGGCCGCGGTCATCCGCCTGCTCCGTTCCGGTTGGTGACGACGAGGAGCCAAACGAGGTACGGCGCACCGACGAGGCCCGTGACGACTCCCGTCGCCAGCGCGGTCGGCAGCAGGTGCTGCCCGACGAGGTCGGCGAGGAGCACCAGCAGCGCGCCGACGCCCGCGGACGCGGCGATCCCCGACCCGGCCCCGGACAGCAGCCGCACCGCGAGCGGCCCGGCCATGAGGGAGACGAACGCGATGGGACCCGCCGCCGCGGTCGCGACGGCCACCAGCGCCACGGCGACCAGCATGAGCGCGCGCCGCTCCGTCTCCACCCGAACGCCGAGCCCCTCGGCCGCGTCGTCGCCGAGCTCGAGCACGCTCAGCCGGCGGCCCAGCAGGGCCGCTGCCGGGACCAGCACCAGCACCGTGACACCGAGGACGCGGACCTGTGCGGGGCCGGCCAGGCCGGAGGAGCCGACGAGCCAGGCGGTGGCGGCCCGGGCGTCCTTGACCTCGGCCCGCGACACGAGATAGCTGGTCACGGACGACATGAACGCACCGATCCCGATGCCGACGAGGATGAAGCGGTAGCCGCTGAGAGCACCACGCCAGGCCAGCACGTAGTTGGCTGCGGCCGTGAGGAGCGCCCCGCACAGCGCGACGACCGCGAGGCTCGCCCCGGAGAGGTTCGCGAGGATCAGGCCCGCCACTGCGGCCGCGCCGGCGCCGGATGCGACGCCCAGGACGTCGGGCGACGCGAGCGGGTTGGCCAGCAGCCGCTGGAAGATCGTCCCGGAGACACCGAGCGCGATACCGACCAGCAACGACGTGGTCGCGCGGGGAAGCCGCAGCTCACGGACGATGAAGTCGGTTCCCGGGTCGCCGCTCGCGCCGACGAGCGAGCGCAACGCGGCCGGGAGGGTCACCCCGCCGGCCCCCGCGACGAGGGTGACGGCGAACGCGCCCAGCACCGCTGCCATCAGCGCGAGGCAGACGACGAGCACCCGACGTGAGCGGCGCCGTCGGTGCGACGCGAACACCGCCGTCGCAGTGGTGCGCTCGAGGGTCGCCGTCACAGCCGGACCATCCGCCGGTAGCGCACGAGCGCCACGAACACCGGCGCGCCCAGCAGACCGATGACCACCCCGACCTGGAGCTCGCCGGGCGCGACGACCCGGCGTCCCACGATGTCGCACGCGAGGAGGAGCAACGGCCCGAGGACCACGCTGTAGGCGAGGATCCAGCGGTAGTCGGGGCCCGTGATCATGCGCGCGACGTGCGGGACCACCAGACCGACGAAGACGATGGGCCCGCACGCGGCCGTCGCCGCCCCGCACAGCAGGGCCACCGTGACGAACAGGACCGCTCGCGTCAGACCGATGCGCTGCCCGAGGGCGCGGGCCACGTCCTCCCCGAGCGCGAGCCCGTTGAGCGCGCGGCCCGTCCCCAGCGCCACCAGGACCCCGACGACGAAGAAGGGGGCGAGCTGGTGCAGGACGGGCGCGTACCGGCCGGCGAGTGCACCCACCTGCCACATGCGCATCTGCTCGAGCGCGTCGGTGTTGGTCAGGAGCACCGCCGACGTGATCGACGAGCAGGCCGCGCCGACCGCCACCCCGGCGAGCGCCAGCTTCACCGGCGTCGCGCCCTCGCGCCCGAACGACGCGATCCCGTAGACGAGGACCGTCGCGACGCCGGCGCCGGCGAACGCGAACCAGACGTATACCGACGCGGACTGCACCCCCGCGAGCAGGATGGTCACCACGATCGCGACCGCGGCCCCGGCGTTGATCCCCATGATCCCGGGGTCGGCGAGCGGGTTGCGGGCCACGCCCTGGAGCATTGCCCCGCTCAGCCCCAGCGCCGCACCGACCAGGAGACCCAGCAGCGTGCGCGGCACACGCATCTCCCGGATGACCGTGTGGTCGGTGCTGGCGGGGTCGACGGCGGTGAACGCGTACCACAGCGTCGCCGGCGTGATGGACCGCGAGCCCAGCGCGACGCTCGCGAAGCACACCGCCACCAGTGCCGCGACGGCGAGCACCAGACCCGCGACGACGACCGCGCGCGGCCTGGCTGCCCCGCCGCGCGGTGCCGCGGGCAGGTCGACGGCCGGGGCGGTGACGACCATCAGTCCCCGATGGAGTCGTCGGCCTGCTGGACGAAGGTCGTGAGCTGCTTCAGCTGCGTCGTGTAGTCGGGGTAGGTGTGGAGCCAGTACGCCGGCCACGTCGTGGTGGCGCCCGCCGCGAAGGCCTTGATGCTCGCGGCGATGGGCTGCTTCGCGAGCGTGTCCTTGTTCCCGGGGTAGTTGCGGTCGTCGAAGAGCAGCGCGTCGGGCTGATAGGTGTCGGCGTTCTCGAACGACAGGGACTGCCAGTACGGGAAGTCGGCGTCCGGCTTCGTCGGGTCGATCACGTCGAGGCCCCAGCTCTGCAGGTCGAGCAGCTCAGGTGCGTACTTCGGCACCGCGACCGCGTACGTGTCCTCCCACGGGCTGACGGCCAGCACGTCGAGGTCCGGCTTCGCTGCGGTCGCCGCCTTGAAGTCCGCGACGGCCGCGTCGAACTCCGCCCGCTGCTGGTCGACGACGTCGGCCTTTGCACCGAGGGAGCGCGCGAGCGACGCATAGCCCTCGACGAGGTCGACGATCGAGTCACCCTGCGACGGCCCCACCACCGGTGCGAGATCGGCCAGCTTCTTGCTGGCCTCCTCCACGCCGCCCTCCATCCCGCTGTACGCGTTCTCCGCCGGCCACCAGTCGCCGACGACGAGGTCGGGGTGCAGCGTCGCCGCCTTCGCGACGTCGATGACGCCCCACTCCTCGCTGAGGACCTCGACCCCGTCGAAGTCGACGCCCCGGAGGCCGACGTCGTCCTTGATCGGCCCGTCCGCGTAGATCGCGATCGGCGTGATCCCGTAGCTCATCAGCGCCTTCGCCGCATAGGCGTGGGCGACGATGCGGGTCGGCACGGCGTCCGCCGTGTAGGTCTTGCCGTCGCCCGACGTGTACGACCAACCCGACGAGGCGCTCGACGAACCCGTCGACGAGGCCTGGTCGGCGTCGGCTGCGCAGCCTCCGAGGAGCAGTGCCGGGACGAGTGCGACGAGGACCAGGTGGCGACGGGGCATGCGTGACCTTCGATCGGGGTGGGACGAGCGGGGGTAGGTAAGGCGAGGCATACCTTGCCCGACGCACTCACCGGCGTCAACGCCGCCTCGGGTGGACGTCGACGCGCAGTGCTATCCAGCAGGCGAGACGGCCGTCTCACCGGGAACCTTTGCGCGGCAGGCTGCGTTGCCGATAGCGTCATGCCGGATGCACGACCGATGAAAGGAAGAGCGATGCGCCTGTTCTGCGCCCCTTCCTGCTCGTGCGTCGCCGGCGACCGCGTCGCGGCCTGTTGTCGCTGTCGCTAGAGCGCTGGCCGCACTCTGCTGAGCGAAGCCCCTGTCGTGGGCTTCGACACGCCAGCGCTCGCCCCGAGCACCATCGGCAGCGATACCGGCACGGTCACTTCCCCTGCGGTCACGCCGCCTCGCAGCACCTCTGCCCTGTCAGGCACACCCCCAACCGCCGTCGTCAGCAGACGCCGGCTCGACCGAAGAGGAACCATGGCACGCATCTACGACGACGCGACGGCGCTCATCGGCAACACCCCGCTGGTCCGCATCAACAAGATCACCGACGGCGCCGGCGCGACGGTCGTCGGCAAGCTCGAGTTCTACAACCCCGCCAACTCCGTCAAGGACCGCATCGGCGTCGCGATCATCGACGCCGCCGAGGAGTCGGGCGACCTCAAGCCCGGCGGCACGATCGTCGAGGCGACGTCGGGCAACACCGGCATCGCCCTGGCCTTCGTCGGCGCCGCCCGCGGCTACGACGTCGTGCTGACGATGCCCGAGAGCATGTCGAAGGAGCGCCGCGCGCTGCTGCGGGCCTTCGGTGCCGAGCTCATCCTGACGCCCGCGTCCGAGGGCATGAAGGGTGCGGTCAACCGCGCCGACGAGATCGTCGCCGAGCGTCCGGGCGCCATCCTGGCCCGCCAGTTCGCCAACGCCGCCAACCCGGCGATCCACCGCAGGACGACGGCCGAGGAGATCTGGGCCGACACCGACGGTGAGATCGACATCCTCGTCGCCGGCATCGGCACGGGCGGCACCATCACGGGTGTCGGCCAGGTGCTCAAGGAGCGCAAGCCCGGCGTGCAGATCGTCGGCGTCGAGCCGGCCGAGTCGCCCATCCTCAACGGCGGCCAGCCCGGCCCGCACAAGATCCAGGGCATCGGCGCCAACTTCGTGCCCGAGATCCTCGACACCACCGTCTACGACGAGATCATCGACGTCGACGCCGAGACGGCCGTGACCTACGCGCGTCGCGCCGCCGCCGAGGAGGGCCTGCTCGTCGGCATCTCGTCGGGCGCCGCGCTCTACGCCGCCAAGCAGCTGGCCGAGCGCCCCGAGAACGCGGGCAAGCTCATCGTCGCGATCATCCCGTCGTTCGGTGAGCGCTACCTGTCGACCGTGCTCTACGCGGACCTGCTCGACTGATCCACCGCCCGGGCCCGCGGTGACAGCCGCGGGCCCGGGAACCCGCTCCCCCGTTCGACGCGCACAGAACCGAGACCCCCCATGTCGGACCCGAAGCACTTCCTGGCCACGCTCCGGGAGGACCTCGACGCAGCCCGCCACCGTGACCCCGCGGCGCGCTCGCTGATCGAGGTGGCCCTGGCGTACCCGGGCGTGCACGCCGTGTGGACCTACCGGCTCGCGCACCGCATGTGGCGCAACCCGGCGCTGCGCCTGCCCGCGCGCCTGCTCTCGCAGTTCGTGCGCGCGCTGACCGGGATCGAGATCCACCCCGGCGCCCGGTTGGGGCGCCGCCTGTTCATCGACCACGGCATGGGCGTGGTGATCGGTGAGACCGCGGAGGTCGGCGACGACGTCGTCCTGTTCCACGGGTCCACCCTGGGCGGGAAGTCCATGCGGCACGGCAAGCGGCACCCCACGCTGGGCGACGGTGTCGTCGTCGGCGCGGGCGCCAAGATCCTGGGCCCCGTCTGGATCGGGCACGGCGCGCAGATCGGCGCGAACGCCGTCGTCATCCACGACGTCCCCCCGGACGGCATCGCGGTGGGCGTCCCGGCGAAGATCCGCCTGCGTCCGACGGTGGCCCCGTTCGACGCGGAGATCGACGACCCGGCGATCTACATCTGACCCCGCGCCTGGGTCACCCCGCCGAGTTCGAGCTCTACCGTCGACTTCGAGCCCTGCACGGCTCGATCTCGATGCCAACCCTCGATCTCAGCGTCGTTGCTGGGTCGCCCTCGCGCAACTTGTTCTAGTTGTGGTGTAACAACTAGAGTGGACGTGTGCTGATCCGGATCGATGCCGCGTCCGCCGAGCCGCTCTTCGAGCAGATCGGCGCGCAGGTCCGTGCGCTCGTCGCGCGAGGCGACCTGCCCATCGGGACGCGTCTGCCGTCGGCGCGCGACCTGGCCGCGTCGCTCGACGTCAACCTGCACACCGTCCTGCACGCGTACCAGGACCTGCGCGACGACGGCGTCATCGAGCTGCGGCGCGGCCGTGGCGCCGTCGTCGCGCACGCACCCGACCACGCACCCCTGCACCGGGCGATCGCGGCGGTCGTCGCGGCCGCGCGCGAGCTCGACGTCTCACCCGCCACCACCGTGGCACTGCTCAAGGAGGCCCTGCGATGACGCCGACCACCCCCGTCCCGCACCGGCGGTCGACGACGATCATCACGCTGGTCGTGCCGCTGCTCGTCCTGGCTGCGGCCTCCCTCGTGGCGCTGAGCTGGGCCGACGACCTGCCCGACCCCGTCGCCGTCCACTGGGGCACGCACGGGCCCGACGGGTTCGGGTCGCTCGCCACGGCCATCCTGCCGATGGTCGTCGTCGGCGTCCTGACGTCGGTCGGGTTCTGGGCGCTGTCCTTCTGGGCCGGGCGCGCGGCGTCGACCCGGCGGATCGCGGCCGGCACCAGCGTCGGCCTGGCGTTCTTCCTCGGCCTCATCACGCTCGGCGGGCTGTGGGGGCAGCGCGGTCTCGCCGACGCGCACGACGCCGCCGGGATCGGCACGACCATCCTCGTCGCCACCCTCGCAGGGCTCGCCGCCGGCGCCGTCGCCGCCCTCGTCAGCCCGGCCGACGACGACCAGCCGGCCACCGCGCCGGTGGATCCGGACGCACCCCGGCTCGAACTGAGCGACTCGGAGCGGGCGGTGTGGCAACGCACCGCCACGTCGCGGAGCATGGTGATCGTCGCGTTCGTCGCCGCGATCGTCGTGCTCGGTGTCACGGTCGTCGCCCGCGTGTGGGCGCTCGGCCTGCTCACGGTCGCGATCGTCGCGCTGATCGGGACGATGGCGGCGTTCGACGTGACCGTCGACGAGCGCGGCCTGACTGCCAAGGGCCTGCTGGGCTGGCCGCGCCTGCACGTCCCGCTCGACGAGGTCGTCGCCGCGCAGGCCACGACCGTCGTGCCGCTGCGGGACTACGGCGGCTGGGGCTACCGCGTCGGGCGCGGTGGCCGCGTCGGCGTCGTGCTGCGCTCGGGCGACGCGCTCGAGGTGCGGCGCACCGGCGACCGGGTCGCCGTCGTGACGGTCGACGACGCCGAGACCGGCGCAGCGCTGCTCAACACGCTGGCCGACCGCGCCCGCGCGTAGCCGGTACCGGTGGTCGCCGCGACCTGCGCGCCGGTCTCACGTAGTGCATCGGTGTGCGCGGGTAGCCTGGCCGCTCGCGTCGCCGCCGACGCGTCGGATCGGAGGTCGTCGTGCGCTGGGGCTACTACATGGGGTACTGGTCGGCCGGCCCGCCGCCCGGTGCGCAGGAGACCGTGCTCGCGTGCGAGGCACTGGGCGCAGACTCCGTCTGGACGGCCGAAGCGTACGGGTCGGACGCGCTGACCCCGCTGGCGTGGTGGGGGTCGCGCACGTCGACCGTCCGCCTCGGCACCGCCATCGCCCAGCTGTCCGCCCGCACCCCCACGGCAGCCGCCATGGCTGCCCTCACGCTCGACCACCTCTCCCGCGGCCGCTTCGTGCTGGGTCTGGGCGCCTCGGGACCGCAGGTCGTCGAGGGCTGGTACGGCCAGCCGTACCCGCGCCCGCTGGCCCGCACGCGCGAGTACGTGTCGGTCGTGCGCGACGTGCTGCGCCGCGAGGCACCGGTCACGCACGCCGGCGACTTCTACCGGCTCCCGCTGGACGGCGGCACCGGGCTCGGCAAGCCGCTGCGCTCCACCGTCCACCCGCTGCGCGCGGACCTGCCCATCCACCTGGCCGCCGAGGGCCCCAAGAACATCTCGATGACGGCCGAGATCGCGGACGGCTGGCTGCCGATGTTCTACTCGCCGCGGATGGACGACGAGTACCGCCAGCTGCTGGCCGACGGCTTCGCGGCCCGCGCCGCCGGGCTGCGGGACCCCGCGCAGTTCGAGGTCGTCTGCCCCGTGCCGATCGTCCTGGGCGACGACGTCGCGAGTGCCGCCGACACCATCCGCCCCTTCGTCGCGCTCTACGCCGGCGGCATGGGCGCCAAGGGCGCCAACTTCCACCGCAACGTCCTGGACCGGTTGGGCTACGCCGAGGCGTGCGACGAGATCCAGGCGCACTACCTGGCCGGCGACAAGGCCCGCGCGGCGGCGGCGGTCCCGCTCGACCTGATCCGCGACGTGGCGCTCGTCGGGACGGCCGACGACATCCGCGCCCAGCTCCCGGCGTGGCGTGCGACAGCAGTCACAACGATGCTCGTCCAGGGCGACCCGCGCACCCTGCCGGCGATCGCGCAGCTCCTGGCGGAGTAGCCGTGGACGACGACTACGTCGAGGCCGTGCTCGACCTCGTCGCCGCGATCCCTGCCGGCCGGGCCATGACGTACGGGACGGTCGCCGAGGTGGTGTCGGACGACTTCGTCGCGCGGGGCGAGGTGGCTCGCGGCGGACCGCGGCAGGTGGGTCAGGTGATGGCGCGGGCCGGCAGCGGCGTGCCGTGGTGGCGCGTCGTCAACGCGTCGGGCGCTCCCCCGCAACGGCATCTGGCCCGCGCCCTCGAGCACCTGGTGGCCGAGCGGACGCCGATGACGGCCGACGGTCGGCGCGTCCGGCTGCGCGCGGCGATCTGGTTCCCGGACGACGAGTAAAGGGTGGTCGCGGCATCGGCCCGCGGGCACGATGGGCGGATGAGCGCGCTGCGAGACGGCTATCGGTTGGTTCCTGTCCCCGAGTCGCGGGGCGGTGAGCTCGAAGAGGTCGACGAGCTCGCGTTCGCGATGACGACGGCACCCGAGACGCGCGCACTCGTCCCGATGCCGTTCGAGTGGGATCGGGCGCGGGCCGTCGAGCGGGCCGACGGCCGGTTGGCGGCCGTGCACGCCTCGTACGAGTTCACGTTGCCGACGCCCGGTGGCTCGGTCGCGTGCTCGGGCCTCACGTGGGTCTGCGTGCGGCCCGACGAGCGTCGCCGCGGCCTGCTGAGCGCGATGATCGCCGACCACTTCGAGCGGTCGCTGGCGCGCGGCGAGGTCGTCTCCGCCCTGACGGCTTCGGAACCCGCCATCTACGGGCGGTTCGGGTACGGCTGCGCCGCGCAGAACCTGCGCCTGACGCTCCCCCGACGCGCCGCGCTGCGCGACGTGCCGGGGTCCGACGAGCTCACGGTGCGCATCGACACGCTCGACCGCGAGCGCCACGAGGAGCTCGTCGCCCGCCTGCACCGCGCCGCCGGCGCCGGTCGACCGGGCTGGATCACGCGCGACACCGACAAGCTGCGCATCCGGCCCGTCGTGGACCCGCCCGCGTGGCGCGACGGCGGCGAGCCGATGCGCATCGCCACCGTGCACGACGCGTCGGGCGAGGCGCGCGGCTACGCGTTGCTGCGCCGCAAGGACGTCTGGGCGGACGCCGGCCCGCGGTACACGGTCGCGTTGCGCGAGGCGGCCGCCGTCGACGCCGCCGCGACGCACCGCCTGTGGTCCTTCCTGCTCGACCTGGACCTGACCAGCGAGGTCACGTCGGGGCAGCTCGCACCCGACGAAACGCTCCTGCAGCTCCTCGTCGACGTGCGCGCCACGACGCCACGCGTCTCCGACAACGTGTGGGTCCGGATCCTCGACGTCCCCGCGGCCCTGTCGCAGCGGCGCTACTCGGCGCCGCTCGACCTCGTCCTCGACGTGACCGACGTGCTCCTGCCGTCGAACGCGCGCCGCTGGCGCCTGACGACGGGCGACGCCGTCGACGGCTCCTACCCCGCGCAGGTGACCCCGACCGACGACGACGCCGACCTCACCATCGACGTCCGCGAGCTGGGCGCCGCCTACCTCGGCGGCCGCTCGCTCGCGGCGCTCACCGCAGCGGGGCTCGTCGTCGAACGGACGCCGGGTGCTGCGAGCACCGCCGCGACCGCGTTCGGCTGGCCCGTCGCCCCGGTCTGCAGCTGGGTGTTCTAGCTCAGCGCGTCGCTTCGTACGCCGTCAGCAGGTCGATGCGGCGCTGGTGCCGGGCGCCCTGGCTGAACGGCTCGGCCAGGAACGCGTCGACCAGCGCGGTGGCCTCGTCGACGGAGTGCTGGCGGGCGCCGATGGACACGACGTTCGCGTCGTTGTGCTGGCGCGCGAGCGTGGCCGTGTCGTGGTTCCAGGCCAGGGCGGCGCGGACGCCGTTCACCTTGTTGGCGGCGATCTGCTCGCCGTTGCCGGAGCCGCCGATGACGACGCCGAGCGAGCCGCGGTCGGCGACGACCGCCTCGCCCGTCTCGATGCAGAACGGCGGGTAGTCGTCCTCGGCGTCGTAGGCGTGCGCGCCGTGGTCCACGACGTCGTGGCCGGCGGCCTGCAGGTGCTCGACGAGCGCGGACTTGAGCTCGTACCCGGCGTGGTCGGAACCGATGTGGATGCGCATGTGCTCATCTTGCCGCAGGTCGAGGGCACACGGCGCGCGGTTCCACCGTGTGCTGTCGGCGCGCGTCCGTAGGGTGTACCCCATGACCCGAAGCGGCATCGACCTCAACGCCCTCGACCCCGACACCCGCCCGCAGGACGACCTGTACCGACACGTCAACGGTCGGTGGATCGACTCCCACGAGATCCCCGCGGACCGTGCCATGGACGGCTCGTTCCGTGCACTGCACGACCAGGCGGAGGAGCAGGTCCGCGACATCATCACCGAGTCCTCCGACGCGACGGACGGCGTCGAGGCCAAGATCGGCGCGCTGTACGCGAGCTTCATGGACACCGACGCGGTGGCGGCCGCCGGCACGGCCCCGCTCGCGCTCGACCTGGGCCTGGTCGAGTCGGCGACCACGCAGGCCGAGCTGACGGGCGCGCTCGGGGCGCTGCAGCGCACGGGCGCGGGCGGAGCGGTCTCGTTCTGGGTGGACAACGACGCGAAGGACCCGGAGACGTACGTCGTCTACCTGCACCAGTCCGGGCTCGGGCTGCCCGACGAGTCGTACTACCGCGACGAGCAGTACGCGGCCGTGCTCGCCGCCTACCGACCGCACGTGGCGCGCATGCTCACGCTCGCGGGCGTGCTCGACGAGGCATCGGCCGACGAGGCCGCCGGGCGAGTCGTGGCACTCGAGACCAAGCTCGCCGCCGCGCACTGGGACGTGGTCAAGGACCGCGACGCCGACCTGACGTACAACCCGACGAGCCTCGCCGCGCTGGCCGTGGCCGCACCGGGCTTCGACTGGAACGCGTGGGCGCTGGCGCTGGGCGCACCGGCCGGGTCGCTCGACCAGCTCGTCGTGCGCGAGCCGTCGTTCGCGGAGGCATTCGCGAGCCTCTGGCAGTCCGAGTCGCTCGAGGACTGGAAGGCGTGGCTCACGTTCCACGTCGTCAGCGACCGCGCGCCGTACCTGACCGACGAGCTCGTCGAGGCGAACTTCGACTTCTACGGCCGCACGCTCACCGGCGCGCAGGAGCTGCGCGACCGCTGGAAGCGCGGCGTCTCGCTGGTGCAGGGGGTGCTGGGCGAGGCCGTCGGCAAGGTGTACGTCGAGCGGCACTTCCCGCCGTCGCACAAGGAGCGGATGGACGAGCTCGTCGCGCACCTCGTCGAGGCGTACCGCGAGTCGATCACCGGACTTGAGTGGATGGGCGCCGAGACGCGTGAGAAGGCACTGGCCAAGCTCGACGCGTTCACGCCGAAGATCGGTTACCCGGTGCGCTGGCGCGACTACGACGCGCTCGAGGTCACGGCCGACGACCTCGTGGGCAACGTGCGCCGCGCGTCGGCGTTCGAGCAGGACCGCGAGCTGGCGAAGATCGGCAAGCCGATCGACCGCGACGAGTGGTTCATGACCCCCCAGACGGTCAACGCGTACTACAACCCGGGCATGAACGAGATCGTCTTCCCGGCCGCGATCCTGCAGCCTCCGTTCTTCGACGCGGACGCCGACGACGCCGTCAACTACGGCGGCATCGGCGCGGTGATCGGCCACGAGATCGGGCACGGGTTCGACGACCAGGGCTCCAAGTACGACGGCGCCGGCCGCCTCGAGGACTGGTGGACCGCCCAGGACCGCGAGGAGTTCGAGAAGCGCACGTCGGCCCTCATCGCGCAGTACGACGAGTTCTCCCCCGCCCAGCTCGGCGGGTCCCAACACGTCAACGGGGCGCTGACGATCGGCGAGAACATCGGCGACCTCGGCGGTCTGTCGATCGCCATCAAGGCCTACCGCATCGCGCTCGGTCGCCCGCTCGACGAGGCTCCGGTGGTCGACGGACTCACGGGCGTGCAGCGCGTGCTGCTGGGGTGGGCCCAGGTCTGGGAGTCGAAGGGGCGGGACGAGGAGGTCGTCCGCCGCTTGGCGACGGACCCGCACTCGCCCAACGAGTTCCGCTGCAACGGCGTCGTGCGCAACATCGACGAGTTCTACTCGGCGTACGACGTCCAGCCCGGCGACGCGCTCTACCTCGAGCCGGAGCAGCGCGTCCGCATCTGGTGATGCGACGGCCGGGTCGCGAGCATCCCGCGACCCGGCCGCTGCCGCGTCACTGCAGGTCGGAGGGCCGTCTCAGCCGAGCTTCGACCACTTCGCCCGCGCGAGCTGGAACCCCGTCCCGTCGCCGTCCACGCACGTGACCCCGTCGGTCGCGCTCGTGCACGTGTAGGTGCCGCTCGTGGCCTTCGAGCCGTACTGGAGCGTCTCGACGTCGGCGCCCGCGACCGTCGGTGCGGGCCCCGTCTCGCAGGAGAACGCCACGCCGTCCGCGTTGAGGACGATGACGTGGCCGGTCGTGCCGTCGCACCCCGCCACGGCAGGGGGGTCGTAGGTGATGCTCGCGATCGTGCAGGTCACGCCGTCGTCGGACATGACGCACGCGATGTTGCCGCTCGGCAGCTTGAACGCCGTGGTGCCGGTGGACGCGGCCGGCGAGGACGATGCCGACGACGACGCGGAGGCGCTCGGGCGCGCCGCGTCGCCCGAGCCGCCACCGCCCGCCGTCGTGAGCGCGACGATCACCAGGATCACGACCAGCACGGCGTCGACGATCGCCCAGGTACGGATCGCTCGGGGCGTCGCGGTCATGATGCTCCAGTGCGTCCGGGGTCAGGTTCCGTCGGCCAGGATGACACGGGAGGAACCGGACTCCCCAGACCGGCAGGTCAGACGGGGTGCGAGGTCAGAACTGCGGCCCGGCCGAGCGGCTGCGCTTGAGCTCGTAGAACCCGGGCACCTTGGTCATCGCGACGAGGCCGTCGAAGAGCGCGAGCGCCGCGTCACCGGTGGGGGCGGGCGTGACGACCGGACCGAAGTAGCCGACGCCGTCCACAGCGACGACGGGCGTGCCGACGTCGGTGCCGACGAGCGAGATGCCCTCGGTGTGGGAGGTGCGCAGCAGGTCGTCGACCTCGGTCGTGTCGGCGACGGCAGAGAGCTCGGCGGGCAGGCCCACCTCCGCGAGCGCCTCCGCGATGATCGCCGCGTTGTCGGAGCGACCACCGGGATGGATGCGGGTGCCCATCGCGTCGTAGAGCGGCTTGACGACGCCGTCGCCGTGGTCGCGCTGCGCGGCGATGATGACGCGCACCGCGGCCCACGCCGAGGTCATGAGCTCGCGGTACCGCTCGGGCAGGTCCTCGCGCCCCTCGTTGAGGACCGCGAGGCTCATCACGTGCCAGCGGACGTCGACGTCGCGCTGCCCGGCGACCTCGTCCATCCATCGCGAGGTCATCCAGGCCCACGGGCAGGCGGGGTCGAACCAGAAGTCGACGACGGGGGTGGCGTTCTGCGGCACGGCGGTGTCCTCCAGGTCTCGGGTACGTGTGCAGTCTCGCCCGACGAGGGCCGCGAGCGCACATCGGGTGCGCGGGTGCTCACCCGTCGGACAGGGTCGGCCGGCGACTTTCGTCGTGAGCCTGTCAGCCGCGCGTGACATGATCGACGGCGGCCACCAGCCACGATCCCGCAGCCTCAAGGAGAACCCGCGTGCCCGCTGAGAACCTGACCCGTGCGGAGGCGCGCGAGCGCGCCTCGATCGTCGCGACGCACTCGTACGACGTCACCCTGGACCTGACGACGGGTCCGCAGACGTTCACGTCGCGCAGCGTCGTGCGGTTCTCCGCCACCCCGGGTGCGAGCACGTTCATCGACCTCATCGCGCCCACGCTGCACGCGGCGACGCTCAACGGCCGCGCGCTGGACGTCGCGACCGTCTTCTCCGACTCCCGGATCGCTCTCGACGACCTCGAGGCCGAGAACGAGCTCGTCGTGGTCGCCGACTGCGCGTACATGAACACGGGCGAGGGCCTGCACCGGTTCGTCGACCCGGTCGACGACGAGGTGTACCTGTACTCGCAGTTCGAGGTGCCGGACTCCCGCCGCATGTTCGCCGTGTTCGAGCAGCCGGACCTCAAGGCCACGTTCGCGTTCACCGTGACCGCGCCGGCGCACTGGGTGGTCGTCTCCAACTACCCGCAGGTCGGCGACGCCGAGCCCGTCGAGGGCGGCACCAACCGCAACGGCGGCGTCGACAACGGCACCGCGACGTGGACGTTCGAGACCACTCCGCGCCTCTCGTCGTACGTCACGGCGATCGTCGCCGGCCCGTACCACCACGAGCACAGCACGCTGACCAGCAGCGACGGCCGCGAGATCCCGCTCGGCGTCTACTGCCGCGGGTCCCTGGCCGAGCACCTCGACACCGACAACATCCTCGACGTCACACGCGCCGGGTTCGCCTTCTACGAGCCGCTGTTCGGGACGCCCTACCCCTTCGCCAAGTACGACCAGCTGTTCGTGCCCGAGTTCAACGCGGGCGCCATGGAGAACGCCGGCTGTGTGACGTTCCTCGAGTCGTACGTCTTCCGCTCCAAGGTCCCCGAGGCGACCGTCGAGCGCCGCGCTGTGACGATCCTGCACGAGCTCGCCCACATGTGGTTCGGCGACCTGGTGACCATGCGCTGGTGGGACGACCTGTGGCTGAACGAGTCGTTCGCCGAGTTCGTCTCCACGCTCGCGACCGCCGAGGCCACGCGCTGGACGAGCGCCTGGACCACCTTCAGCTCGCTCGAGAAGAGCTGGGCGTACCGCCAGGACCAGCTCCCGTCGACGCACCCGATCGTCGCCGACATGCGCGACCTGCAGGACGTGCAGGTCAACTTCGACGGCATCACGTACGCGAAGGGCGCGAGCGTGCTCAAGCAGCTCGTCGCCTGGGTGGGCCAGGACCAGTTCTTCGAGGGCGTGCGCGCCTACTTCGCCAAGCACTCGTGGGGCAACACCGAGCTGCGCGACCTGCTGGTCGAGCTCGAGGCGACGTCCGGGCGCGAGCTGACGTCGTGGTCGGCGCTGTGGCTGGAGAAGGCGGGCGTCACGCTGCTGCGCCCGGAGATGTCGGTCGACGACGACGGCGTCATCACGTCGTTCGCCGTGCTGCAGGAGGTGCCCGACGAGTACCCCGTGCAGCGCCCGCACCGCCTCGCGATCGGCGGCTACGACCTGGTCGACGGCCGCCTGGCGCGCACGGTGCACGTCGAGCTGGACATCGACGGGCCGCGCACCGAGGTGCCGCAGCTCGTCGGCACGCCGCGCCCCCTGCTGGTGCTGGTCAACGACGACGACCTCGCGTACGCCAAGATCCGCCTCGACGAGGACTCGCTGGCCGCCGCCGTCGAGCACCTCGCCGCGTTCGACGCGTCGCTGCCCCGCACGCTCGTGTGGGCAGCGGCGTGGGACGCGACGCGTGACGGCGAGACGCCCGGGCGCGACTTCGTCGACCTGGTGCTCGGCAACATCGCGCACGAGACCGACTCCTCCGTGGTCCTGGTGCTGCTGCGCCAGCTCGCCACGACGCTCGACCTGTACGTCGCGCCCGAGCACCGCGACGCCACCGGCGAGGCAGCTGCCGACGCGCTGCTGGCGCTGGCCCGCGCCGCGGACGCCGGCTCCGACACCCAGCTCCAGCTCGTCAAGGCGTTCGCCGGGCGGGCGTCCACGGACGCCCAGCTCGACGTGGTCACGGCGCTCCTGGACGGTCGCGAGCAGCTCGATGGCCTGTCCATCGACACGGACCTGCGCTGGGAGCTGCTCACGTCGCTCGTCGTCGGCGGGCGGTCGGGCGAGACCGAGATCGCGGTCCAGCTCGCGGCCGACCCGACGGCCACCGGCCAGCGTGCCGCCGCGGCCGCCCGAGCTGCGGTCCCGACGACGGACGCGAAGGCGGCCGCCTGGACCGCGGTCGTCGACAACGACGACCTGGCCAACGCGGTGCAGGGCGCGACGATCGGCGGGTTCGGCCGCGTCCACGACCGCGGGCTGCTGGTGCCCTACGTCGAGCCGTACTTCGCGCTGCTCGAGCGCGTGTGGGCGGACAAGACCAACGAGATGGCGCAGAACATCGTCGTCGGCCTCTACCCGACCGAGCTGGCGGACGACGACCGCGTCGACGTCGCCGGTGCCACCGACGCCTGGCTCGCCGAGCACCCTGACGCCGCGCCCGCGCTGCGCCGCCTGGTGACGGAGTCCCGCGACGGCGTCCGCCGCGCCCTGGCGGCCCAGGAAGCAGACCGCCGCCGCGCCTGACGGCCCGGGCCGTCGCCGAGTCATGGCCGCCGAACCTGCGATCCTGCACGTCAAAGCCGCTCGAAGCGCCAAGGATCGCTGGTTCGACGAGCGGTCAGCGGATCGATGACAGCCAGTGGCGGGCCTGGCGCGGGGTGCGGAGGCGGATGACGCGGGACGTGCGGGCCAGCTCGGTGTAGCGCGCGCGTGTCGTGGTGTGCGCGGTCCACGACCACAGGACCACGTTGCGGTGCGGGTCGCGGCTGAGCAGGTTGCGCAGGTCCTCGCGGTTGCCGTGCCACAGCTCGGCTCGTGTCGCGCCACGCCACAGGGTCCGCCGCAGCACGCGCGGCATCGTGACGCGCCGGCCGTAGTCGAGCCACACCCACGCCTCGACGTCGTCGAGGGCATCGCCCAGGACGCTCGACCAGTTGCCGCCGACGACCCACCCACGGGAGGCGGCCGGCGACTCGCGGAAGCCCCTGACCAGGCCCAACGCCTCGTCGACGTCACGCTTGACCCAGTCCGACGACCAGAACACGGCGTCCAGCTCCAGGTGTGGCACACCCATCCGCACGGCCAGCGCCCGCGCGAACGTCGTCTTGCCCGCGCCGCTGTTGCCGACGACGCGGACGCGGCGCGGGGTCACGCGTTGAGGACGGCCGCCAGCGAGCGCAGGCGGGCGTTGGTGAACAGGTCGTCGGTGAGCACCGCCTGGCCCGACGAGTCCGCGAGCGGGACCTTCCAGTTGGGGTACTCCTGGTCGGTGCCCGGCTGGTTCTGGGCGCGCCGCTCCCCCACCGCGTCGGTCAGCGCGACGCCGATCAGCACGGACGGCGTCGCCATGACGTAGCGGTGCATGCCCTCGACGATCTCGCGCTCGGACGGGTCGTCGCTGATCAGGCCCCGGTCGTGCAGGGCCCGCAGCATCCGGTCGCGCTCCTTCTCGGCCGCGGCCCGCACCACCGCGACGGGCTCGGTGAGCAGGCCCAGCCGCTCGCGGATCGCGACGTGCTCACCGGCCAGGTAGCCGGCCGTCGGGGGCAGGTCGTGGGTCGTGACGGTGGCGAGCACCAGCTGGCGGTAGTCCTGCGGCGGCAGCGGGTCGCCGTTGTCCGTCTTCTCGAACCACAGCACGGACGTGCCGAGGATGCCGCGCGTCGTGAGGTAGTCGCGCACCCACGGCTCGACGACACCCAGGTCCTCGCCGATGACGACGGCTCCGGCCCGCTGCGCCTCGAGCGCCAGGATGCCGATGAGCGCCTCGTGGTCGTAGCGGACGTACGCGCCCTCGTCGGCCCCCGCGCCCTGCGGCACCCACCACAGCCGGAACAGCCCGATGACGTGGTCGATCCTGATGGCGCCCGCGTGCCGCAGCACCGTGCGGAGCATGTCGCGGTACGGCCGGTAGCCGGCACGGGCCAGCTCGGTGGGGTGCCACGGCGGCTGCGACCAGTTCTGCCCCTGCTGGTTGTACATGTCCGGCGGCGCGCCCACGGTCGCGCCGCGCACCAGCACGTCCCCCAGCGCCCAGACGTCCGCGCCGACCGGATGCACGCCGACCGCGAGGTCGTGCATGATCCCGAGCGCCATCCCGTGCTCGAGCGCGGAGCGCTGCGCGGCGGCGAGCTGCTCGTCGGCCACCCACTGCAGCCACGTGAAGAACTCGACGCGCTCGGCCAACCGGTCACGCTCGGCGGCGACGGCGTCCGACGACGGGTCCTGCAGGTTCTCCGGGATCGACTCCGACCCGTACGCCTCGGCGAGCGCGCTCCACAGCGCGAAGGTCTCCAGGCCCGCGCCCTGCTCCGCGACGAACGCGTCGAGCTCCGCCTGCCGCGCAGCGCTGAGCGGGACCGCGAACACGACCTCGAGCGCGGACCGCTTGGCCTCCCACACCAGGTCGCGGTCGATCGGCCCCGGGTCGCCGGACAACGCGGCGACGGGCTCGGCAGCCCAGTCGACGAGCGTGCGGTCCGCCGCCGCCAGGTACGCGGCCTCGGGGACCGCCTCCGGGCGGACGTACAGCGGGTTGACGAAGCGTCGTGTCGTCGGCAGGTACGGCGAGGGCGCCATCGGGGCCACGGGCTCGGCCGCGTGCAGCGGGTTGATGAGCAGGAAGTCCGCGTCCAGCTCACCGGCCAGGACGCCCAGGTCAGCGAGGTCGACGAGGTCGCCGACGCCCCACGAGCGCCGGGAGCGCACCGAGTACAGCTGCGCCATGAGGCCCCACAGGCGGCCGCCGTCCAACGCAGGCGGCAGCGCGAGCTTCTCCGGCGTCACGACGAGCACCGAACGTGCCCGCGCGCTGGGACCTTCGGCAGTCAGCTCGTGCCAGCCCAGCGGCAGGTCGGTCGGCAGCGTGAACGTCGCGCGCCCGATCCGACGGCCGTCGACGGTCCGCGGCTCGACGTAGACGTCGGCCTGCTCGACCTCGCGCCGCCCCCCGCCGCTCTCCGGGTCCAGCTCGATCGTCAGCGTGACCGGGTCGCCGTCGGTGACGTGCACCGGGACCTGGACCGTCCCGCCCTCGCGGACGACGACCGTCGGCGGCAGGACGCGCCGCCACGGCGTGTCCTCGACGTGGGCGAGGGCCAGCTCGATCCGCTCGGGCGAGGACGCGTCGACCCCCATGGCCTTCAGCACGCCCGTCAGCGTCGCCGCGGTGGCCTTCTTGAGCTCGCCGTGAAAGCCCCAGTGGTCGGGCGCGACGCCGTACGCGGCGGCGAGCCGCAGCAGGGCCTCGTCGGGCATCGTGTCGTCGACCACGACCCGATCCTGCCAGAGCCCCAGGCCACCACGCAGGACCAACGGGCGTCGTAGCCTTGCCAACCATGACGGCAACTTCCCTGCCCACGTACCCGCCCGCCCCCCGGCTGGACCTGGTCGAGGACCTGCACGGACACCGCGTCGCCGACCCGTACCGCTGGCTCGAGGACGCCGACGCCCCGCAGACGCAGACCTGGTCGGCCGCGCAGGACGAGCTCTACGCCGCGCACCGCGCACGCTACGCGGACGGCGAACGGCTCACCGCCCGGCTGGGGCAGCTGCTCGGCGCCGGCTTCGTCTCGGGGCCGGCCTGGCGCGGCGACCGGCGCTTCTTCTCGCGCCGGTCCGGCGACCAGGAGCACGCGGTGGTGGTCGTGGCAGAGGGCGACGACGAGCGCGTCCTCATCGACCCGATGGCGATCGACCCCGCCGGCACTACCACGCTGGACGCCTGGCAGCCGTCGAAGGAGGGCCACCTGGTCGCGTACCAGGTCTCGACCGGAGGCACCGAGGAGAGCGTCCTGCGCGTGCTCGACGTCGGGACGGGCGAGCTCGTCGACGGGCCCATCGACCGCGCGCGGTACTCGCCCGTGGCGTGGCTGCCGGGCGGCGAGGCGTTCTTCTACGTCCGGCGGCTTCCCCCGGAGCAGCTGCCCGACGACGAGCAGCAGTACCACCGGCGCGTGTGGCTGCACCGCGTCGGTTCGTCGCCCGAGGCCGACGTCGAGGTCTTCGGCGCCGGACTGGACCACACCAACTACTACGGCGTCTCGGTGTCGCGGGACGGGCGCTGGCTGATCGTCAGCGCCTCTGCCGGCACCGCGCCGCGGACCGACGTGTGGATCAAGGACCTCGCCGCCGACGGGCCGTTCGTCGACGTCGCCGTGGGGCTCGACGCCGAGACCGGCGCGTGGGTCGCGCGCGACGGCCGCCTCTGGCTGCACACGGACCTCGACGCCCCGCGCGGGCGGCTGGCCGTCACCGACCCGACGACGCCCGGCGTCGAGCACTGGCGCACGGTGCTGGAGCAGGACCCCGACGCCGTTCTCGAGGACGTCGCGTTCACCGACGGCGGCGGCGACCGGACGACGCCGACGATGCTCCTCGCCTCGTGGCGGCGGCACTCCGTCTCCGAGGTCAGCACGCACGACCCGTCGTCGGGCGCCCGAACCGGGACGGCCCCCCTGCCCGGCCTGGGGTCCATCTCCGGTCTCGGCACGCGGCCCGACGGCGGCCCCGACGTGTGGTTCTCGTTCACCGACCACACCACCGTGCCGTCGGTCCACCGGTTCGACGCGAGCACGGGCGACGTCACGCTGTGGGCGTCCCCGCCCGGCGTCGTCGCCGACGTCCCGGACGTCCGGGCCCGGCAGATCGAGGTGACCAGCGCCGACGGGACGACGGTCCGCGCCTTCGTCGTCGCGCGTGCCGACGCCCTGGACGCCGAGGGACGGCCCCTGGCCCCCGCCCCCACCATCCTCTACGGCTACGGCGGCTTCCAGATCTCGCTCAACCCGGGCTACTCCGCGACGACGCTCGCGTGGGTCGAGGCCGGCGGCGTGTACGTCGTCGCCAACCTGCGCGGCGGTGGCGAGGAGGGCGAGCAGTGGCACCGCGACGGCATGCGTGAGCACAAGCAGAACGTGTTCGACGACTTCCACGCGGTCGGCGACTGGCTGGTGGAGCACGGCTGGACGACGCCCGCGCAGCTCGCGTGCTGGGGCGGGTCGAACGGCGGCCTGCTGGTCGGTGCGGCGCTCACGCAGCGGCCCGACCTGTTCGGCGCGGTCGTCTGCTCGGCGCCGCTGCTGGACATGGTGCGCTACCAGCGGTTCGGGCTGGGTATCACCTGGACCGAGGAGTACGGCGACGCCGACGACCCGACGGAGCTGGGCTGGCTGCTGGGCTACTCGCCCTACCACCGCGTGGTCGACGGGACCGACTACCCCGCGACGCTGTTCACCGTCTTCGAGGGCGACACGCGCGTGGACCCGCTGCACGCCCGCAAGCTCGCGGCCGCGCTGCAGGCGGCGACGACCGGGTCTCGGCCGGTGCTGGTGCGCCGGGAGACCGGCGTCGGGCACGGGGGCCGCTCCCTGTCGCGGTCGATCGCGCTGACCGTCGAGCAGCTGCAGTTCGTCGCCGACGCGACGGGCCTCGACCTGGGTCCGGCCGCGCGGGAGGTGGCCGCGTGATCACCGCCACCCCCGACCCCTCGCCCTCGTCCGCTGTGGACAAGGGCGCGGACGCCGCGAAGGACTTCGCGCACTGGTTCCTGGGCGCGCCACTGGCCATCCTCGTCATCATCGTCGTCAGCGCGATCATCCTGGCCGTGCTGCGTCGGGTCATCGGCTCGATCGCCACGCACGTCGCCGACGGCACGCCCCTGATCGCACGAACCGGCCTGCGCGACACGAGCGTCGGCGGGGCGCTGCTGCGCAACGACCCGCTCGCGACCGCCCGCCGTGCGCAACGCGCCCGCACCCTGGAGTCGGTGCTGCGCTCCACCGCGACCATCCTCGTCGCGGGCATCGCGCTGTTCCTGATCCTGGACCAGCTCGGCGTCAACATCGCACCGTTCATCGCCTCGGCGGGCATCGTCGGCGTCGCGCTCGGCTTCGGCGCGCAGAGCCTGGTCAAGGACTTCCTGACCGGGACGTTCATGCTGCTCGAGGACCAGTACGGGGTCGGCGACGTCATCGACGCCGGGCCCGCCAACGGCACCGTGGAGGCGGTGACGCTGCGCGTGACCAAGATCCGCGACGCCGACGGCACGCTCTGGTACATCCCCAACGGCTCCATGCTGCGCGTCGGCAACAAGACGCAGGGCTGGGCGACCGCGACCGTCGAGGTGGACGTCGACTACTTCGCCGACCTCGACGAGGTGCGCATGCTCCTGGAGGAGGCGACGTCGCAGGTCGCGGCCGACCCCGCGCTGGGGCCGGAGCTGCTGGGCGAGCCGACGATCACCGGCATCGAGAAGCTCAGCGCCGACGCGGTCACGATGCGCCTGCGCGTCCGCACGTCGCCGGCCAAGCAGTGGGAGGTCGCACGGGCCCTGCGTGCCGCCACGCGGCAGGTGCTCGAGCAGGCCGGCGTGCCGCTGGCAGGGCAGAACGACCGGATGGCGGCGCGTCAGGCCGCGCTCGCCGAGGCGGGCGAGCAGTCACGTGCGCAGTCACGTGCGCAGTCACGTACGCAGTCACGTACGCAGTCACGGAGCACGGACGACGAGCACGACGACGCCCAGGCCGAGCGCGGCGCGGAGGCACCGGGCGACGCGAGCCTCGACACGACGTCCACGCCCCCGCAACCCAACGACTGACCCCCGAAACAGCCCGCAGCGTCCGAGGAAGGGTTCACTAGAGCGACCACTTCCAAGGACGCTGCGGGTTGTGAGGTGGGGCGTCAGGCCCAGGTGAGAAGGGGGTCGCCGGGCGCGACGTGGGCGCCCGGCGCGGCGACGAGCGTGACCGCGTCCTCCGGGGCCTGCAGGGCGACGACCGGGCAGATCGTGGCCAGGCCGGCGGCGGCGACGTCGACCGGCGACCAGGAGATGAGCACCTGGCCTGCGGTCACGGTGTCACCGGCGCGCACGTGCAGCGTGAAACCGAGACCGGCGAGCGAGACGGTGTCGATGCCGAGGTGGACCAGGACGGAGCGTTCGTCGTCGAGCTCGAGCGCGAACGCGTGGGCGTGCAGCGCGCCGACCACACCGTCGGCGGGGGCGACGACGTCCTGCGTCTGCGTGCGGTCCGGCTCGATCGCGATGCCCGGGCCGATGATCTGCTCGGCGAAGACGACGTCGGGGACGTCGGCGACGGGACGAACGACACCCGCGATGGGGCTGAGGATCTGCACCGCCGCCATGCTGCGGACCGCGCTCAGCGCAGGGAGTCGAGCTCTGCCGCGAGGTTGTCGGCCTCGGGGCCGACGATGACCTGGACGATCCGGCCGGAACGCACCACGCCGAACGCGCCGGACGCCTTGAGGGCCGACTCGTCGACGAGCTGCGCGTCGCCCACCTCCACCCGCAGACGAGTGATGCACGGCTCGAGATCGACGACGTTCGAGTCGCCACCCAGCGCGGCGAGGATCTGCTCTGCCTTGCTCAAAGGAACTCCCAGGGGTCAGGCGTGTCACAGCGGCGTGTCTGTCGGCACGCGCACCCGCAAGCCTAACCCTCACCGAGACTGCTGGGTGCCGAGTGTCCGGATCGCGTCAGCCGGCTGCCCGCGCCGTGTGTCCTGCTGGCGCGTGCGGGCCCGGACCAGCCAGACTGCATCTCACTCGACGAGGAGGTCTTCCCAGGTGAGCGCCCATCCCCCCACGGTCATCACCGGCATCGGCGTCAGCCCCGGACGCGTCGCTGCGCCCGCCGTGCGCATGCCCGACCCGATCACCGAGCCTCCCGCCGGGCGGCGTCTGCCGCCGGGCGCCGACCACGAGGCAGCCGCCCAGCGGATCGCCGCCGCCTCCGAGCACGTCCGTGCCGACCTGGACGCCGCCGCCGAGCGCGCGCAGGGCGACGCCGCCGACCTCCTGCACACCACAGCCGCCATCGCCGCCGACCCGACCCTCGTCGCGGACGCCGTCGAGCGTGTCATGACCGACCACCTGGTGCCCGAGCGCGCCGTGTGGGAGGCGGCCGACGCGGTGGCCGAGCAGTTCCTGGCGATCGGCGGGCTGTTCGCGGAGCGGACGCGCGACATCGCGGACGTGCGCGACCGGCTCGTCGCCGTGCTGACCGACCGCCCGGCGCCGGGCGTCCCGGAGGGCGACGAACCGTTCGTCCTCGTCGCGCTGGACCTGGCCCCCGCGCTCGTCGCGACGCTGGACCCCGACCGCGTCCTCGCGATCGTCACCGCGGCGGGCGGCCCGACCGCGCACACCGCCATCCTGGCCCGCGCCCGCGGCATCCCGGGCGTGGTCGCCGCACGCGGGATCCTGGAGGCGCTGGAGGACGACGCCCTCGTGCTCGTCGACGGCGCCGCCGGGACCGTCACCGTGGGACCGGACCCCGAGCAGGTCGCCGCTGCCCGTGCGCTCGCCGCGCAGGTGCGCACCTTCACCGGTCCCGGGCAGACGGCCGACGGGCGTCGCGTGGAGCTGCTGGCCAACGTCGGCGACCCGGGGGCCGCCCAGGCAGCCGCGGCGGCGGGCGCCGAGGGCGTGGGGCTGTTCCGCACCGAGTTCGCGTTCCTGGACCGCGAGGAGGCGCCGACGATCGAGGAGCAGGTGCGCGCCTACCGCCAGGTGTTCTCGGCGTTCGCGGGCCGCAAGGTCGTCATCCGCACGCTCGACGCGGGCGCGGACAAGCCGATGCCGTTCCTGTCCGGCGACGACGAGGTCAACCCGGCGCTCGGCGTGCGGGGGCTGCGGACCGTCGTCGGGCACCCGGACATCCTCGAGGACCAGCTCACCGCGATCTCGACCGCCGCCGCCGTGGAGCGAGCCGAGGTCTGGGTCATGGCGCCCATGGTGTCGACGGTCGACGAGGCCGCCGACTTCGTCGATGCGTGCGCACGGCACCGGCTGACGACGGCCGGCGTCATGATCGAGGTCCCCAGCGCCGCGCTCATGTCCGGGCCGATCCTGGCGCACGCGAAGTTCGCGTCGATCGGCACCAACGACCTGGTGCAGTACACGATGGCGGCCGACCGCCTGCTCGGCGCCGTCGCACACCTGTCGGTCGCGTGGCAGCCCGCGGTGCTGCAGCTCGTGGCCGCGACGTGCGCGGGGGGCGCGGCACAGGGCCGGCCTGTCGGTGTCTGCGGCGAGGCCGCCGCGTCGCCGGCGATGGCCGCGGTGCTCGTCGGGCTGGGCGTGACGTCGCTGTCCATGACGCCGCGCGCGCTGGCGGACGTCGCGGCCGTGCTGGGCGCGACCACGTACGACGAGTGCCGCCGGCTGGCCGGGCTGGCCCTGGCGGCGTCGTCGGCCGAGGATGCGCGCGCGACCGTCCGGGCGGCGCTGCCCGTGCTGGAGGAGCTGGGGCTGTAGGGGCGCGTGTGAGGATGGTCGGGTGAGACCCGACTCCTTCTACGCAGCGATCGGCGGGCACGAGACGTTCGTCGCGCTCGTCGACGAGTTCTACCGCGGCGTCGCGGGCGACCCCGTGCTGCGGCCCATGTACCCCGAGGAGGACCTGGGCCCGGCCGCGCAGCGGATGACGATGTTCCTGGAGCAGTACTGGGGCGGCCCGACGACGTACTCCGAGCAGCGCGGCCACCCGCGCCTGCGCATGCGGCACGCCCCGTTCAAGGTGAACCCGGACGCCCGCGACCGCTGGCTGACCCACATGCGCGCCGCAGTCGACTCCCTGGACCTCGCCCCCCTGCACAAGGCCGAGCTGTGGGACTACCTGGAACGCGCGGCCCACTCGATGCTCAACACCTTCGAGGATTGAGGCGGAGCGCAGCGAAGGGTGGGGGTGAGCGCAGCGAGCACCCGCCCGCAGCGAAGCGCAGCCTCAATCCGACCAACAAGCACGAGGATCGACGCCAGACCCGATGAATCAGTCGCTCGCGCCTGAATCCGTCGGTCGCACCCGACTGACTCACACCGGAACCGACTGATTCACGGACGGTGACGTGAGAGTCTGCCCTTCATGAGCAGCGAGATCCCCGCGCCCGTCGCCGCCGTGCTGGGTGTCCTGGCCCTGGACAGGGACCCGCAGGAGCCGGACGTGTTCCAGGGCGGCAGCCTGCCGCAGCCCAACGGTCGGGTGTTCGGCGGTCAGGTGCTGGCACAGTCGCTGCTGGCGGCGGGCCGAACGATGGAGGAGCATCGGCTGCCGCACTCGATGCACGGCTACTTCCTGCGGCCGGGCTCGCTCGACGAGCCGATCACGTTCGCGGTGGAGCGCCTGCGGGACGGCCGCTCGTTCAGCGCGCGTCGCACGCACGCGCTGCAGGGCGGCGCGCCGATCCTCTCGATGATCGCCTCGTTCCAGCAGGAGCAGGAGGGCGTCGACTACGCCGACGAGATGCCCGCGGACGTCCCGGACCCGGAGCACGTGACCTCGGCGCTGGACGTGCTGGGCGGCATCGACCACCCCGTCGCGAAGTTCTGGACGCAGGAGGCGGCGTTCGACGTCCGGCACGTCGGCGGCTCCATCTACCTGGGCCCGGCCCCGGACAGCGACGGGCGCCAGATGGCGTGGTTCCGCAGCCGCGGCCCGGTCCCGGACGACCAGCTCCTGCACCGCGCGCTCCTCGCGTACGCCTGCGACCAGGTGATGCTCGAGCCGGTGCTGCGGCGCGCGGGCCAGTCGTGGGTCTCGCGCGGGATGTCGATCGCGAGCCTGGACCACGCGATGTGGTGGCACCGGGACGTGCACGTCGACGACTGGCTGCTGTTCGTGCAGTCGTCGCCCAGCGCGCAGGGCGGGCGCGGGCTGGGTGCCGCGCGCGTCTTCACGCGCGAGGGCGCGCTGGTCGCGTCGATCGCCCAGGAGGGCATGGTCCGGCTCCCGCAGTAGCCGCCCGACGAAAGCGCCGAGAATCAGTTCGCCGCGCCTGGATCAGCCGGATCAACCCGACTGATCCAGGTGCGAACCGACTGACTGTCGGAACCTGGACGCCGCGGCCGGGCGACGGCGTCGACGGGCGCGAGCAGTGCGGCGGGGTGAGAATCCGGCCATGGTCCGACTCCGACGCGTGCGCATCGACTCCCCCGGCTGGTCGCGGACCAAGCGCGGGCGGGCGTTCGTCTACCTGGACCTGGACAAGGTCCGCATCGCCGATGAGGCGGACCTCGAACGCATCGCCGCCCTCGCCATCCCGCCGGCGTGGAGCGACGTGTGGATCAGCCCGTGGGCGAACGGGCACATCCAGGCCGCGGGGCTCGACGACGCGGCCCGCCGGCAGTACCTCTACCACCAGCAGTGGCGCGCGCGTCGGGACCGGCTCAAGCACGAGCACGTGCTCGACGTCGCGCAGCGGCTGCCCGCGGCTCGTCGGCACGTCCGCCGCGACCTGCACCTGGACGGCTGGCCGCGCGACAAGGCGCTCGCGCTGGCCTTCCGCCTGCTTGACCTGGCCTACCTGCGGGTCGGCGGCGAGGGCTACGCAGCCAAGCACGGCTCGTACGGGCTGGCCACGCTGCTGCGTGAGCACGTCACGGTGCTCGCGCCGGAGCCGGGCAGCGACGACGGCCGCGTGCACCTGCACTTCCCCGCGAAGTCGGGCCAGATCCGCGACACGGTCGTGGAGGACGACGACGTCGCGCGCCTGGTCCGCAGCCTGGTGCGCCGGTCCGACGACGGTCCCGAGCTGCTCGCCTGGCGCGACGACGACCGCGTCTGGCACGACGTGAGCAGCGCGGACGTGTCGTCGTACGTCAAGGAGCGGCTGGGCGACGACGCGAGCGCCAAGGACTTCCGCACGTGGCACGCGACGGTGCTGGCGGCGCGCGGGCTGGCCGCGGCGGGCGACGCACCGGCCAGCGACCGCGCGCGTCGACGCATCGCGACCGCCGTCGTCAAGGACGTGGCCGAGCAGCTCGGCAACACCCCCGCCGTCTGCCGCGCCTCGTACATCGACCCTCGCCTCTTCGAGCTGTGGGAGAGCGGCGCGACCATCCGCCCGACGCGGTCGCAGAACGTCGCCGAGCGCGAGACGCTCGCGCTGCTGAGAGCCGTCTGAGGCCTCGTCGGGCGTCCGGATGCGCGCCGCACGCGCGCCCCGCAGACTGCCCAGATGACCGATGACCTCGCGCTCGCCCACGCCGCGGAGACCCTGCCCGGGCTGGTGCCGGGGACCGGCGACGACGGGCGGCCACGCCCGGACGCGCCGCTCGTCGCCGTCACCGGCGTGACGGGGTACGTGGGCGGACGGCTGGTCCCCGAGCTGCTGGCGGCCGGCTACCGCGTGCGCGCGATCGCCCGGAACCCCGACCGGCTGCGCGGGCGCGACTGGTACGACGACGTCGAGACCGTGCGGGCCGACGCGTCGCAGCCCGACCAGATCGCGAAGGCGCTCGACGGTGTGGCCGTCGCGTACTACCTCATCCACTCCCTCGGTTCGGGACGCAAGTTCGAGGCCACCGACCGGCACACGGCGCTCGTATTCGCGCAGGCCGCCCGCGAGGCGGACGTCGGCCGGATCGTCTACCTCGGCGGGCTGTACCCGGCGGGCGAGGACCTGTCGCCGCACCTGGCATCACGCACCGAGGTGGGCGAGATCCTGCTGGCCAGCGGCGTGCCGACCACCGTGCTGCGTGCGGCGGTGATCCTGGGCTCCGGCTCGGCGTCGTTCGAGATGATGCGCTACCTCACCGAGCGGCTGCCGGCGATGACGGTGCCCCGCTGGGTCGACAACCGGATCCAGCCGATCGCCGTCCGCGACGTGCTGCGCTACCTCGTCGGATCGGCCGCGATGCCCCCGCAGGTCAGTCGCGGCTTCGACATCGGCGGTCCGGACGTGCTGACGTACCGGCAGATGATGCAGCGCTACACGAAGGAGGCCGGGCTGCCGCCGCGGGTCATCGTCGGCGTCGGCGTGCTGACGCCGCGCCTGTCCAGCCTGTGGGTGTCGCTCGTGACGCCCGTGCCGGGCGGCCTGGCCCGGCCCCTGGTCGAGTCGCTCGTCCACGAGGTGGTGTGCGACGAGCACGACATCGCGACGTTCGTCCCCGATCCCCCGGACGGCCTCGTCGGCTTCGACCGTGCCGTCCGGCTCGCGCTGCAGCGGATCCAGGAGGCGGCGGTCACCACGCGGTGGTCGTCGGCCGCCGTCACGGGCGCCCCGAGCGACCCCTTGCCCAGCGACCCGGACTGGGCGGGCGGCTCGCTGTACGTCGACGAACGGCGGATCGACGTCGACGCGTCCCCGGCCGCGCTGTGGCGCGTGATCGAGGCCGTCGGCGGAGACCGCGGCTGGTACTCGTGGGGTCTGGCGTGGCGGGTGCGCGGGCTGATGGACCGGGTCGTGGGCGGCCCGGGGCTGCGGCGCGGGCGGCGCGACGCGTCGCGTCTCGTGGTCGACGACGCGGTGGACTTCTGGCGCGTCGAGGAGGTCGAGCCCGGCCGGCTGCTCCGCCTGCGCGCCGAGATGCGCGTGCCGGGCCTGGCGTGGCTCGAGCTGCGGGTGGACCCGACCGACGACGGCGCCTGGGACCGGCCTCCCACGTCCTTCTCGCACCGTGCGGTGTTCCACCCGCACGGCCTGGCGGGGCAGCTCTACTGGTGGTCCGTCTACCCGTTCCACGGCGTGGTGTTCGGCGGGATGCAGCGCAACATCGCGCGCGCCGCCGAGCGCGCGGAGCGTGCCCGCTCCGACCGCCCTACCGGCGCCGCCGGAACGTGAGCGGCTCCTCCACGTACGGCTCCCACGCAGCCCGCTCGTCGGCGCTGATGCGGCGCGGCTTCTCCGTCGCCGCATCCACCACGACGATCGTCGTCGCCGCCTTGGCGTAGGGCGCACCGCCCGACGACGGACCCGTGCGGCCGCCCACGGGGCCGTCGTGCACCTCGTAGCACACCTCGAGGCTCGCGCCGCCGAGGTGCCCGATCCACATCTCCACCCGTACCGGCGTTCGCGTGAACCCGAGCGGGCGCAGGTACTCGATCTCCTGCCGCGCCACCAGCGTGTGCGACGTCGCGCGCGGACCCGTGTCGAGGACGGCCGTCGGCCACGCGTCCTCGGCCGGGGCGTCCGCGTGCCGCCAGAACGCCGTGATGCGGGCGTCCTCGAGCAGGCGGAACATCTCGACGTTGTTGACGTGCTGGTAGGCGTCCAGGTCCGACCAGCGCAGGGCGACCGGGACGTGCAGGCGGGTCATGCGATTCCTCTCGTCGGGCCCTTGATCCTCGCACCTGGCGCGCGCCGGTTCAGCGGGCCGCCTGAGCGGCGGCGGTGCGCGCGCGGGTCAGGTCGGCTGCGACCTCGTCGAGGGGGGCGACGACGAGGCGTGCGGCGACGTCCTGCACGGACCGTCGCAGCCGACGACGAGCCGCCGCCGCCCGTCGTCGCGCCGCGAGCGCCGCGACGAGCCGCGAGGCGCCCGCCAGGAGCAGCCCCAGCACCAGGCCGCCGCCCGCCAGCAGGGTCGGGACGGGGAACCCGTGCCACTGCGGCGTCGGCGCGTCCGGCAGCCGGAAGTAGTCGAGCAGCGCGAGCACACCCAGCCACCCGAGCCCGACCAGCATGACCGCCAGCAGCACCCACTGCACGAACCCGACCACCCGCCACCACACGGGCCGGCGGACCGCGTCGAGCTGCGTGCTCGCGACCGCCTGGTCGAGCGCGTCTGCCAGTCCCTGCGTGCTCGCGGCGACCCGCTCTCGCGCGTCGAGCGCCCACGCGTCGGGCATCTGCGCGGTCGCCTGCGCGGTGTGGTCGCGCACGGCCGTCCGCGCGGCTGCGAGCTGGGTGGGGGTCGCCGGGGGCAGCGACGTCCGCACCAGGTCGGGTCGCGGTGCGGCGTCGCCGCGCGCGCGTGCCGGGTTCAGCCCCGGTGGCGTGCGCAGGCCGAGCCGCCGCAGCGGGTCACGGCGGAACCGGCCCAGCCAGCGCGTGACCGGCCAGCCGGTCGCGGCGTGCGCGTCGCGACGTGCGCTGGTCCGCACGGCGTCGACGACGGTCGGTACGCCTGCGGCCGCCTCGAGGCCGGCGAGCAGGCGGTCCCGGGCCGGTCCGGACCGCCCGCGCTGGGTACCGGGCCCGAGGTCGGCCACGATCCGCTGCGCCGCGCGGCGCTCGTCGGCGGCCCAGCGGCGGTTGGTCGCCTCCCGCCGGGCGGCCGCCTCCTCCAGCAGGGTCCGCAACGCGTCGACGCCCTCGCCCCTGCGCGTCGAGGCGGCCAGCACGCGGGCGCCCACCAGCCCGTCCTCGGCGACGAGCCGGCGCAGGTCGGCCAGGCACGCCGCCACGTCGTCGGGCGCGAGCCGGTCCACCTGGTTGAGGACCACGACCGTGACGTCGCCGTGCCCGGCGAGCGGGCGCAGGTAGCGCTCGTGCAGCGCGGCGTCAGCGTACTTCTGCGGGTCCACCACCCACACCAGCAGGTCCGCACGCTCGACGAGCCGCTCGGCCCGGATGCGGTGCTCGACGACCACCGAGTCGTGGTCGGGCAGGTCCACCAGCACCAGTGCCCCGCCGGTCGGCGCGCTGCCCGACATCCGATGGCGCCGCCCCACCTCCAGCCAGTCCAGCAGCGGCTCGGCCCCGTCGCCCCACACCGCGGCCATCGCGTGGGACGTCGTCGGTCGCTGCACCCCCACCGACGCGAGCTCTGCGCCCGTCAGCGCGTTGAGGGTCGACGACTTGCCCGAGCCCGTCGCGCCGGCCAGGGCCACGACCGTGTGCTCGGCAGACAGGCCGCCACGCTCGCGGGCGTGCGCGACGACGCCCCTTGCGTCGTCGGCGATCGCCGCCGGCAGCCGGTCCCCCGCGGCGTCCAGGGCCTGCTCCAGCAGGTCGGTCCGGGCTGCGAGGTCGAGCTTCACGCGTCACCCCCGCGCGCGTCGTCGTCGGCCGGGCGACGACCGAAGAGGCGACGCCAGAAGCCGGGCCGCGCGGTGCCGTCGTCGGGACGCGACCGGGTCACGACGTCGAGCGACCCCTTCGACCCGCTGCGCCACTGCTCGGCACCGCGCAGCTGCGTCCCGGACACCGGCCCCCGCCCCGCGGGGGCCGTCGTGGCGAACCGTTCGCCGCGGGCGGCGCCCTCCACGGCGCGCGCCGCCGCGAGCAGAGGCGCGCCACCGCCCGCCGCGGCCCCGCTCGCGTCGAGCTGTCCCGTGTACCGCGCAGCCTCGGCGTCGAGCATGGCGCGGACGCGCTGCTCGAGACGTTCGCGCGCCGTCGCCGTCAGCCGGCGGACGGCCTCGTCGCCGAAGACCGCCTCCAGCAGCTTCTGCGCGACCACGGCGGTGCCGCCGGCGATGCCGACCTCGATCCCTGTCAGGCCGCCGGTCGAGGCGAACACGAGCACCATCAGGCTGACGCCCAGCCCGTTGAGCCCGAACGACAGCGCACGCGCGGTGCCGCGCTTGTCCTCGCCCTGCTCGCGGACCAGGTCGAGCACGTCGCCCTGCCACGCGCGGATCTGCTCGGCGACCGCCGCGCGCGTGGCCGACGATCCGCGCGACAGGCCGAGCCCGTCGAGCAGCCCGGCCCCCGCCGGGTCCGCGCGCCAGGCCGTGTAGGTGCGCTCGGCGGCCTCGTCGATCGCGTCCAGGATGACGGCCTCCAGACCGTGCGCGATCGCCTCCTCGACGTGGGGTGCCTGCGCGGGCCGGCCGCGGAAGAAGCCGACGACGGCGTCGCGGGCACGGCCCACGCGCTTCTCGATCGACCGGAAGAACTCCCCGGTGCCCACGAAGTCCTGCCACCGGGCCAGCACCTCGCCGCGCAGGAGGGTGCCGTCGGACGTCGCGGCCTGCACGCGTCCCACCGCGTCGTCGGCGTACCGGGCGCAGACCGCCCGCAGGCGGGTGTCCGCCTCCACCTGCGCGTCGGCGGCCGCGGCGAGGTGCGTGGCGCGGCGGACCAGGTCGTCGACGACCCCGTCCAGGGTCGCACCGACGACGGCGTCGCGGGCCGCCGGGTCGGCGCCCAGGTCCGACAGGTGGGCGGCGATCTGGCCGACGGCCCCCGCGGGCAGCAGCCCCTCGACGAGCGCCGACTCAGGGACCGCGAACAGCGGCGACGTCGTGAGCCGGTGCTCGTCCATCATGCGTCGCAGGTCCGCGACCACGGCCTCGGCCCCCGGGTCGACCCGGTCGACGACGAGCGCGACCTGCGCACGGCGGCCGGCCGCGGTCGTCAGCAGGTCCCACGGCACCGCGTCCGCGTAGCGGGCGGCCGTCGTGACGAACAGCCACAGGTCGGCCGCGGCGAGGAGCTGGGCCGCCAGCTCGCGGTTGGCCACCTCGACCGAGTCGATGTCCGGCGCGTCCAGCAGAGCCAGGCCCTGCGGCAGCGCGGGCGTCGCGACCAGCCGCAGCGCACGCGCGCCTCCCCCGCCCGGTTCGTCGGCCGTCACCCGGGCCAGCCCTGGCAGGATGCGGTCGGTGCTGAACCACCGCCCGTCGAGCGGGTGGTGCGCCAGCACGGGCGAGCGGGTGGTGGGCCGCAGCACGCCCGGGACGCTGACCTGCTCCCCCAGCAGGGAGTTCACGAGCGTCGACTTGCCCGCGCCCGTGGACCCGCCGACCACCACGAGCAACGGTGCTCCACGCGCCCGCAGCCGCGGGAGGACGTAGTCGTCCAGCTGCTCGACCGCCTGCACGGCGTCGCGGCGTGCCACGTCGGCTCCCGGCGTCTCCAGCGGCAGCCTGGTGGCCGCCAGCCTCGTGCGCAGCTCCTCGAGCGCGGCGGTGAGCGGACTGGCCGGCCCGTCACGTGGTGGGGTGGCCGGTCGCTCGTCGTCGGGCGTGGTCATGGCCTCAGTCTCCCTGGTCTGCGCGTTACTGGCCTGGTCGTCCGCGCGCAGTCGCCGGCCGGGACGACGGACGCCGGGCTCCCGCGTGCGGCGGGAGCCCGGCGTCCGGGGAGCGCTGACCGTCAGTCGCGGCGCAGCTTGCGGTAGGTCACGCGGTGCGGACGTGCGGCGTCGGCACCCAGTCGGGCGACCTTGTTCTCCTCGTAGGAGGCGAAGTTGCCCTCGAACCAGTACCAGTTCGACGGGTTCTCCTCGGTGCCCTCGTAGGCCAGGATGTGCGTCGCGACCCGGTCCAGGAACCACCGGTCGTGCGAGACGACGACCGCGCAGCCGGGGAACTCGAGCAGCGCGTTCTCGAGCGAGCCGAGCGTCTCGACGTCCAGGTCGTTGGTGGGCTCGTCGAGCAGCAGCAGGTTGCCGCCCTGCTTGAGCGTGAGCGCCAGGTTGAGGCGGTTGCGCTCACCACCGGACAGGACGCCGGCGGGCTTCTGCTGGTCCGGACCCTTGAAGCCGAACGCCGCGACGTACGCACGCGACGGCATCTCGACGTTGCCGACCTTGAGGAAGTCCAGACCGTCCGAGACGACCTCGAACAGGGTCTTCTTCGGGTCGATGCCACCACGCGACTGGTCGACGTAGGAGATCGAGACGGTCTCGCCGACCTTGAGGTTGCCGCCGTCGAGCGGTTCCAGCCCGACGATCGTCTTGAACAGCGTGGTCTTGCCGACGCCGTTGGGGCCGATGACGCCGACGATGCCGTTGCGCGGCAGCGTGAAGCTCAGCCCGTCGATCAGGACGCGCCCGTCGAAGCCCTTCTGCAGGTCGGTGGCCTCGAGGACGATCGAACCCAGGCGCGGGCCCGGCGGGATCTGGATCTCCTCGAAGTCGAGCTTCCGGGTGCGGTCCGCCTCGGCAGCCATCTCCTCGTAGCGCGCCAGACGCGACTTCGACTTGGTCTGGCGGCCCTTGGCGTTGGACCGGACCCACTCCAGCTCGTCCTTGAGGCGCTTGGCCAGCTTGGCGTCCTTCTTGCCCTGGATCGCCAGACGCTCCTGCTTCTTCTCCAGGTACGTCGAGTAGTTGCCCTCGTAGGGGTACAGGCGGCCGCGGTCGACCTCACAGATCCACTCCGCGACGTGGTCCAGGAAGTACCGGTCGTGGGTGACCGCCAGGATCGCGCCCTGGTAGTCCTTGAGGTGCGCCTCGAGCCAGAGCACCGACTCGGCGTCCAGGTGGTTGGTGGGCTCGTCGAGCAGCAGCAGGTCGGGCTTCTCGAGCAGCAGCTTGCACAGTGCGACGCGGCGGCGCTCACCACCGGACAGGACGGTGACGTCGGCGTCCGGCGGCGGGCAGCGCAGCGCGTCCATGGCCTGCTCGAGCTGGGCGTCCAGGTCCCAGGCATCGGCCGCGTCGATGGCCTCCTGCAGCTGGCCCATCTCGGCGAGCAGCGCGTCGAAGTCCGCGTCGGGCTCCGCCATGAGCGCGGAGATCTCGTTGTAACGGTCGAGCTGACCCTTGATCTCCGCGACGCCCTCCTCGACGTTGCCGAGCACGGTCTTGGACTCGTTGAGCGGCGGCTCCTGCTGCAGGATGCCCACGGTGTACCCGGGGCTGAGCCGCGCCTCCCCGTTGGACGGCTGGTCCAGGCCGGCCATGATCTTCAGGATCGTCGACTTCCCGGCGCCGTTGGGCCCGACGACGCCGATCTTGGCGCCGGGCAGGAAGTTCAAGGTGACGTCGTCGAGGATGACCTTGTCGCCGTGCGCCTTGCGCGTCTTGTACATGGAGTAGATGAACTCAGCCACTGGCTCTTCGTCCGCCTCGGTGCTCGGGAGTTGTGCTGCAGGATCGCGCTCCGAGCAGGCGCCGGCCGCCGCGTGTGGGCACAGGCCGGCCCCTGGTCGGGATGCCGGTCACCCAGCCTAGGCGATCACCTGACCAACGCGCCCAGCCCGGCGGGGCTGCGTCCGAGCTGCGCGAGCTCCTCGTCGTCGAGCTCGTCGTCCAGCCCCTCGAGCTCGTCGGACCGCTCGTCGTCGCCGGACTCACGTGCCTCGTCGCGCTCGTCACCCACGGCGTGCCCCGGCAGGTACGGGCCGTCGGGTCCGTCCGCGGGCTCGTCGGACCGCTCGACGAGCGCGTGCTCGTCGGCCGGTGCCTCCACGAGCCCGGTGACGTCGGCGACGGCGCCGTCGGCGCGCGGCGTCGCGATCGTGCGGCGGAACATCGTCGTCCCGAACGCGAGGTCGTGCCCGACGCTGACCGCCTCGAGGACCAGACCGCTGTGCACGGAACCGTCGGACGACGTCCACTCCTCGGTGGACAGCCGCCCGTGCGCGACGACCGGCTCCCCCTTGCGCAGCGACTGGGCGACGTTGATCGCCAGCGTCCGCCACACCTTGACCCGGAACCACTCGGTGCGACCGTCGCGCCACGTGCTGGTCGCGCGGTCGAAGTAGCGCCGCGTGCTGCCCATCCGGAACGACGTGTACGCCTGCCTGCCCTCGCGGGCCGGGAACAGCGTGACCTCGCTGCCGATCCAGCCCACCACCGTGACGTCGAGACTCTGGCTCATGTGACTCCCCTTCCCCGGGCGCCCCGGCGTGCGCGGGGCTCGTAGGACGAGCGTCACGTGCCAGGCCACGTCACGGACGGTCCAGGGCCCGATCTGTGGACTGCCGTGCGCGAAGGAGTGGCTGTGGTCACCTCGGCGCGCGGTCAGGCGTGCGCTGCGGCCACCAGCTCGCGGACCTCGCGGTGCTCGCCGAGGACCTCCTGCGCCGGGTCCATGAGCAACCGCTGCGCGACGTCCTCGATCGCGGATCGACCCGCGCGCAACGTCTGCTCACCGCGCCGACGACCGGCAGCGCGCCGTGCGGCCGCCGCGCCGAGCCAGCACGCGACGGCGCCGACGAGGAGCACGGCACCGACCGCCGGGGCCCACGCGTAGCTGTCGCCGTCGCCGGCCAACGTCCCGACCCACAGCGCCACGACCATGATGCCGAGCACGGCCAGCACCGCCGCCGCGACGGTCAGCACCACGGCGGCCGTTGAGCGTCGCGCGGCGATACGTACCCCGGCCAACGCCTCCTGCACCGCGGCACCGATCTGCTCGGGCGGTGCGACGCGGGCGTCGAGGTCCCGCGCCCACCGGGCGGGCAGCGCGCCCGCCAGCGGCGCGAGCCAGGCCGACCGCGCCTGGCCGACGGCGTGCCCCTGCACGGCACCGAGCGCGGGGATGGTCGTCTCCTTGCCCCGGCTCGCGGCGCCCACTGCGGCCGCGACGGAGGGCAGCCCGGCCGCGTCGGCCAGCGTGTCGACGACCCCGGACACCGACAGCACCGACGGCTCGCGCTCGCCCACCTGCGCGTCGAGCGCGCGCACGGCATCGCCGATCCCGGCGGCGGCCCGCGTCGCGGCCAGGGACCGCCCCGCGACCGCCGTCGCGAGCCCCGCGCGCAGCTCCGTGATGCCCGTCCCGTTCACGGCAGACACCGCGACCACGGGCACGTCGACCAGACCGTCGGCGGCCAGCAGGCGCGACACGTCCTCGATCAGCCCGTCGCGCTGCTCGAAGGGGACGGTGTCGATCTGGTTGAGCACGACGAGCATGGATGCCTCGTGCCCGACGAGGTGCTGCAGGTAGCCGGTGTGCAGGGCGTCGTCGGCGTACTTCTGCGGGTCGACGACGAACACCAGCAGGTCCGCCTGCGGCATCAGCCGGTCGACGACCGCGCGGTGCTCGGGCTCGATCGAGTCGTGGTCGGGCAGGTCCAGCAGCACGAGGCCGCGCAGAGCGACCTCCGTGTCACCGTCGAGCGCGCTCTCGCGTTCGATCCGGCGCCCGCTGTCGACGCCGAGCCAGTCGAGCAGCGCGTCGGCGTCGCCGCCCCAGACGCAGGCCGTGACCTGCGACGTCGTCGGACGCTTGACGCCCACGTCCGCGAACTGGAGCTTCGAGACGGCATTGAACAGGCTCGACTTGCCGGAGCCCGTCCCACCGACGAGCGCGACGACGGTGTGGTCGACGCCGAGCGCGAGCCGCTCGTGAACCCCGGTGAGCCCGGTGGTGACGGTCTCGACGACGGCCGGGTCGAACCGGTCCCCCGCGCGTTCGACGGCCCGCTCCAGCGCGTCGACGCGGCCGGTCAGGTCCTGCTCGTCGCTCATGTCAGCCCCTTCAGGACGGCGAGCCGCAGGCGCAGCCTCGATGCGGCGTCGTCGGCGAGGTCGGGGTCGGCCAGCAGCTCGTCGACCGCGGAGCGTTCGAGACGGGCCTGCTCGGAGGCGCGCTCGGCGAGGTCCCGCACGAGGTCGTCGACGATGCGTTCGCCCGACGAGCCGAGCAGCGTGACCAGCAGTCGTCGGGCGTCCTTGACGCCGGCCGCACCCGCGAGCGCGACGGCCGCGAGGCCCTCGTCGCCCAGCGAGCGCACCGCTTGCTGGCGGCGCTTGTCGAGCTTCTTCAGCTCGCGCCCGACGACGTCGTCGTCTGGCCGCGCCGCGAGCGTCGCCCGCACGACGCGCGGCCCTTGCGCGGTCCACCCACGCGCGGCGAGCTCGGCGGCGCGGGTCCGGCGCGCCGTGGTCGCGCCGCCCGCCCAGGCCGACGCGATCGAGGCAGAGCCGCCCGGTGCGTCGTCGGCCGTGAGGGACGAGCGCAACGCGGCCTCGGTGCGCGCACCGACCTCCGCGAGGGTCGCGGCTGCGGACTGGTTGAGGTCGACGAGCAGGGGTTCGAGCGCGGTCACGCGGGCGCCGACGCTGCGGGCAGAGCCCCGTACCTTGCCCGACGACGACACGAGGTCGTGCACCGGCCCGCCGTCGGCGCTCAGCTCGGCCCACCGCGCCCGGACGGGCCCGTCGGCGACCGCACCGTCGCGGATCGAGTCGGCCGCGGCCTTCGCCGGTGCCGCGAGCCGCTCGTCGATCGTGCCCGCGATCGACGCCGCCGCGTCGGCCTGCTCCTGCACCACTGTGGCGAGCTCGTCGACCCACTCGCGCAAGGCGGACAGCGAACCTCGCAGCGTCCGCCCGATGACCGTGCGCGCCCGGTCGGGCCCGGCGAGCATGGTCAGCCACCGGTTCACCGGCGCGACGACGCTCGCGCCCAGCAGCCCCTCGTGCGGGCCCACGTCGGGCACGACGAACAGCGGCGACCCCTCCAGCCCGTGCGCGCGCAGCCGGGCTAGCAGGTCACCGCGGACAGTAGGCAGCGAGTCCGACGGGACGCGGTTGAGCACCATCGCGATGGACGCCCCACGCTCGACCGCGCTCTCGAGCACCTTCCACGGCAGCGCGTCCCCGTACCGGGCGGCCGTGGTGACGAACAGCCACAGGTCGGCGGCCTCGAGCAGCCGGTGCGCGGACTCGCGGTTGGACTCGAGGACGGAGTCCAGGTCGGGAGCGTCCAGCAGCGCGATGCCGCGCGGGACGTGCTCGTCGGCAACCACCTCGACCGACTCGAGCACGGGATGGTGGCTCAGCAGCTCGGCGTCGAGCGGGTGGTGCACCAGCACCGGGCGCCGCGTCGTCGGCCGCAGCACGCCGGCCTGGCTGACCTCCGCCTGGACCAGGGAGTTCACGAGCGTCGACTTGCCCGCCCCGGTGGAGCCCGCGACCACGACGACGGCCGGCGCGGACAGCTCGGTCAGCCGCGGCAGCAGGTGCTCGTCGAGCTGGTCGAGCAGCCGGTCACGCGATGCCCGCGCCTCGCTCGTCCCCTCGATCTCGAGCGGGAACCCGGTCGCCGCGACGTCGCGCCGCAGGTCACGCACCGCGTCCAGCAACGACGTGGCCGCCAGCGGCCGCGCCAGCACCGACCGCGGGTCGTCGGCCTGGTGCCGCGCGTGCGTCGACCTCGAGGTCGGCGGTGCCGACGCGGTCCCCGGCTGAACGCTCACCCACACATTCTCAGGGTCGGACCTGACCAGGCCAAACGCGCCACGCGGTCGAACGGGCACGAGTCGGACGTCACCGACGCGCGCGAAGGGCAGCCCATCGACACCATTGGCCGCCGCCAGCACCGTTGACCTGCACGTCCATGACCGTCCAGGCGCACCACTACTCTGGTGGCGCGGTCAACGCCGTGCCCCCGTAGCTCAATGGATAGAGCAACGGCCTTCTAATCCGTAGGTTGCAGGTTCGAGTCCTGCCGGGGGCGCCCTCACCACCCAGCGGGGCGACGTGTGCCCGACGCTCCTGGCCCCCGGGCATTGTCACGGTACGCGCGCATGCGCTTGGCTGGGCCGACGACGCTGCGGGGGCGACGAGAGGGGCGACGCGACGATGACCGCCGACGATGCTGCTGCGCAGGTGCCGAACCGGTACCGGGCCGCGATCAGCTCGGCGCGCAGCTCGTCGCGCGAACCGGCCGAGACCTTGTCGGACGCCGTGGACAAGGCAGTGCGGGCGATGGCGAACGGGGCGTGGACCGGCGGCAAGGCCGGCGAGTTCGAGGAGCGCCTGACGTCGTGGCGGAGCACCTGTCGCAGCGCGTCGGACGGGGCGATGGCGGCGTTCGACGACGCGCTGCACGGACAGCCCGAGATGGTCGACGAGAACTCGTGGCAGGCACGGTGGCGACCATGGCCGAGGTGAGCATCGACATCGACGCCCTGGACGACCTGGTCGCGTCCTTGGGTGCGGCACGCACGGACATCACCGAGGCGGCGGGATTGATCCGGGGCCACCTGGACTACGTGGAGCTGTCGACGTCTTCGTTGTCGCAGGTCGGGTATGCCGCGAGCGTGGACCACGCGATCGGCGAGGCCCTACGTGACCTGAACCGGCGCCTCGCGCTGGCGCGGATGATCGAGCAGGCCACACCTGGCCTCACGGTGGTCACGTTCGACGACGACGTGCTCTCCACGAAGACGGACGCGCAGATCGACGCCCTGATCGACACGGTGCTCGACAAGCTGAAGGTCGACGAGGACGACTTCGACCCGCGCGACGTCGACCCGGACCTGCTGCGGATCCTCACCGAGAACCAGACCGACCCGTACTTCGCGAAGGCCCTCGCCTCGCGCGTGACGCCGGGCGCACTGGCGACCTACCTCGACCGGGTCAACAAGGGCCGCATGGGTGCCGGCGTGGACGGCGTGCCCGCATTCGACCAGGACTACGACGCGCTGCTGCGCGGGCTGGGCATGACGCTCGGCCTGGCCAGCCAGGGCACGGGCGACGTCGGCGTGCCCGGCATGTCGAAGGTGTGGACGGACTTCGCGGGCAGCGACGCCGTCAAGTACGGGCACGGCGGCCAGCTCAACCTCCTGTCCCTGGTGATCGAACGCGGCGTGTGGTCCGACGACTTCCTCGTCGACGTCTACCAGACCATCCGCGACACGGAGGGCGACCAGGGCGCGAACCAGTGGGCCGTCGGCGGCCCGTGGCTCGTCACGGACCCTCGACCGGACCGCTCACCCGCGTGCGACCTCATGCAGGACCCGCTCTACGGGGTCCTGACCGCGATGGCGAACAACCCCGACGCGGTGCGACGCATCTTCGGGACGTCGGGCACGACCACGGTCGACACCGGCAGGTCGTGCGTCGTGGTCAACGAGGCGATGTGGCAGTTCCTGCACGACCGCCCCGGCCTCGACGAGCTCACCGCCGGCGCGTTCGGCCTCGCCCTGCAGAACGCGATCCTGAGCCCCCCGAAGGAGGGTCAGGACGCTTTCCAGCCCCAGCTCGCGAACGACCTGTCCGCCGTCGCCGGTGCGCTGAGCGAGGAAGGGGAGGTCGCGAAGGAGAAGGCCGGACCCTGGTGGAAGCAGCTCCTGCACGGCCTGCTGGACGTCGCCGGCCTGGTGCCCGTCATCGGCGAGCCCGCCGACCTGATCAACAGCGTCTGGTACTACGCCGAGGGCGACGTGCTGAACGGCTCGCTGTCGATGGGCTCGGCGATCCCGATCGTCGGCTACGTCGCCACCGGCGGAAAATGGGTCAAGACCGCCCTCAAGGCCGAGGACCTCGTCGAGATCGAGAAGCTCGTCGAGGCCGGCGAGCTCATCACCACCCTCGACCGGGCCTCCGGCACGGCCCGCATCTTCGGGCGTGACGGACGACTGCTCGACAAGACCTTCGACCTGACTGACCCCGCAAACTTCGAGGCCACCAAGTTCCTCAGCGACGCCGAGCTCGCCCGCTGGAACGGCCCCCTGTCCTTCATGCGCAAGATCATCGCCGGTAACCGGTTCAACTCCTACGCCAACCACGCATACGACTACACCGAGATCGCACTCACGACAGGCCGCAAGTCCCGGTTCCGGTTGGACGCCTACACCCCGAACAGAGCGATCGTCTCCCGCAAGCTCACCCAGTTCAGCGAGATCCAGCTCACGACGGCTGAGAAGTACATCGACGAGTTCGTCACGAAATACCCGGTCGGCACCACGATCGCCGACACGGCCAAGAACCGTGCACTCGGCATCGCCGGCGACCGGCTCCGCGGACCGATGATCCTCGAGGTCCCACCGCAGGTGGGCGGTAAGGTCGACCGCGCCGTGGTCGAGTACGCCGAGAAGAACAACGTCTTTATCCGTGACGTCAACGGCACCTACTACACCAAACCACCGGGGAGCTGATCAGATGGACTACCTCTATGGGCGTTCATGGTTCGCCGACGAGCGCAAGCCGGTCGCTCCGATCTCCGAGGAGCAGGCGCGTGCCGCCTTCGACGACGGACCGCAGCTCGCCGTCGCGGCCGTAGAGGAGGTCGGCCTCGTCCCGCGATACACACTGGAGATGAACGCCCGCGCCGAGGCTGTCGACGTACACCTCTACGACGCCCACGGCTCTGAGGTCTCGGCACTCTCGTACCACACCCTGAAGGGGCGCTTGTTCCTCTTCAATGTGGTGGAGTGGCTCTACCCCGACGACGGCCAGTACCACGGGATGATGGGCGCCCTGGCAGACCGCACGTACCTCTTCAAGCCCAACGGCTACGCCCGGCTGCGCACGAAGGTCGAGGCTGCTCCGGCGGCGACGATCGAGGAGTTCACCGACGTGAACGTCTCCGACCACTGGCTCGACCCGTTGGAGTGGGGCGACTGGGACCGCATCGGCGAGTACCGCCCCACCGCCGTCTGACCTGCCCTGCGAGCCTGCGGCCATCCGTGGCTCGAGCACCCCGGAGGCACGTCGGGCCCGGACCACCGCGAGACCTGTGGTGAGTGCGTGTACGAGATCGAGCACGGCGAGAGCCAGACCGGCGTCCTGTGCGAGCTGAAGGTCCCCGATGACGTGCTCGCGCGAGCTGCGTCCGTCAGCACCGGCACCTGACGGCAACTTCCGCGCGTGGTCGACGGGGTTGCCGGCCCGGAAGTCAGTCGACGACCTCGACGATCCCGCTCGGAGCCGCAAGGTGCTGCACGGTGCGCGCCGCGGCGCGTCCGATCTCGACGCAGGGTGCCGGGGGCAGCTCGTCGGGGAAGTAGGTGCCAGGGCCGTAGAACTGCCCGTAGCGCAGCGCGACTCCGCCGAACTCCAGGACCTGGCGTTCCAGGTCACGCGCGGCCTCGGCGGCCACCGGGGAGGTCGGCGCCCACGCGATGCTCTGCGCGACGAAGCCCGTCGCACCTGCGGACCGCGCGGCGCTGATCAGGTTCCGCGTACCTTCGGTGCGGATCCGTGCGTTGGCTTCCGCAGCACCGGCGAGCGCGGCGCGGTCGTCGGGCAGGTCCGTGAGCTGGTGGAGCACGACGTCGGGGCCGAACTCCGTCACCGCTCGCACCAGACCAGCAGCATCGAACACGTCGCAGACGATCGGCACCGCACCGGCTGCGAGGAGCCGCGGAACCGCGCGCTCGGAGCGGGTCATGCCGGCGACGTCGTGTCCGGCAGTGACGAGCAGCGGGATCAGGCGACTGCCGATGACGCCGGTGGCCCCGGCCAGGAAGATGCGCACGTCGTCACCCTAGACAGGGCGGGGCGACGGCCGACGAGGGAATCCCCGAAGGGTCAGGGCTGGAGCATGCGCCGCCGCAGCGCGCCTGCGCCGCGCGCCACCAGCCACGCGAACACCGCGAGCACCAGGGCGAACGCCGCGACGTCGAGAGCGAGGCTCGGCCAGTCGATGCGGGTCGGGTACTCCCATGGGCTGCTCGGGCCGACGACCCACGGGAACGGCGGGTCCAGCGACGCCTGGTCCTGCGTGATCCACCGCGCCGGGAACCCCCAGGAGACGTCGGCGAGATCGTCGTGCGAGCCGACCTGCGCGCCGGCGAATGCGACCTGGCACAGCACTGCGAGAAGGGCCGCGACGACGACACCCGTCCCGAGTCCCCGCCGCGAGATCCGCCACCTGGCCCCTTGCCGCCCGCTCACGCGCCGAGTCTGTCATCATCTGTCGAGTTCGTCCCGCAATGAACCGCGAGGAACGCAGGGGGCACCGTGCACGTGCGCGCGCAGATCGTCACGACCAGCGCGGTCGTCGTCGCCGCCGTCGCCGCCTACGCGGCGTTCACGCACCCCGACGCCACCGCGTCCCCCACCTCCGCCGACCTCCTCAACCAGGACCAGGTCGAACGCATCACGGCGTCGCCGCACGGGGACCTCGTCGCCCTGCCGATGGACCTGCCGCCGCACCTCGAGTTCCTGCAGGCGACGCGCACCGAGTCCTACGGCTCCGAGGTCCACTTCCAGGAAGCAGGGGTGTACGCGGTCGTGTGCCGCGGCGCCCACGACCCGGACAGCGCCTGTGACGGGCCGAGCGCGACGGTGTTCCGCGACGAGACGGTGGGCGGCGAGCGGGTGCGCGTCGCCTGGATCAGGGACGAGGAGGTCGAGCTCAAGGGCGGTCAGAGCCCTACGGACGCCGTGAAGGCCGACGTCGAGGGCTTCTGGGAGCACGCCGAGCTCGCCCTCGGCACTCCGCCCTGGCTCGGCAACCTCGGCCAGCCGGGAACCTGAAGTCTGACGTCAGGCTGCCGTGTCGCGGCGGCCGGTGCGCAGCGCACGCGCCGACCAGCGGCCGTCGACGCGTTCGACGCGGATCGGGTGCTCGAACGCCCGGGACACCGTCGCGGTCGTGATCGCGTCGTCGATGGGGCCGCTCGCGACGACGGACCCGTGCGCGATGAGGAGCGCGTGCGTGGTCGTCTCGGGGAGCTCCTCGAGGTGGTGGGTGACCATGATCGAGGTCAGGTCCGGGCGCTCGACGCGGAGCCGGTCGATCGTCTCCAGGAGCTGCTCGCGGGCGGCGACGTCGAGCCCGGTGGACGGCTCGTCGAGCAGCAGCAGGCGCGGCGCGCTGACGAGGGCGCGGGCGATGAGGGCACGGCCCCGCTCCCCCTGGGACAGCGTGGGCCAGCGGCCGTGTGCGATCGCGGTCAGGCCGAGCTCGTCGACGAGCGCGTCGGCGCGCGCGACGTCGTCAGGCGTCGGCGTCCATCGCCAGGGCATCTCCACGGTGCCGGTGATGCCGGTGAGCACCACCTCGCGCACCGACAGCGGCGAGCGCAGGTCGTGGCGCGGGTTGACGTGCCCGATCACGCGCCTCAGCGCCGCCAGCTCGACGCGCCCGAGCCGCTCGCCCAGCACACGGACCGTGCCCGTCGTCGGGTGCGTGACGGCGCCGCAGAACCCGAGGATCGTGCTCTTGCCCGCGCCGTTGGGGCCCAGCAGCGCCCAGTGCTCGCCCGCGCGGACCGTCAGGTCGATGCCGTGCAGGATCTCGGTGGCGTCGCGGCGGAACGTCGCGCCGTCGAGCTCCAGGACGGCGGTCATGACAGGGCCTCCTTCAGGCGGGTCAGGTGCGCCCGGCTCGCGGCGGCCGCCTGGTCGGGCAGACGCGCGGCGACGGCCTCGACGAGCGCCTCGTGCGCCAGGTGATCGGCGGCGGGATCGACGGGCCGCACGCGCAGCATCGCGACCATCGCGCGGTGGACGCGCGGGACGAAGCTGTCGAACAGCTCGAGCAGGATCTCGTTGTGGGACGCGACGACGACGGAGCGGTGGAACGCCGTGTCGGCGTCGACGAGCCGCTCGAGGTCGTCGGGCGCCGCGGCACGTGACGCGAGCGCGCGACGGATGGCCCGCAGGTCGTTGGGCGTGCGCTGCGCCGCCGCGAGCGCCGCGGCCTCCGTCTCGACAGCGACGCGCGCCTCGATGACCTTCACCACGGACACCCGGCCCAGCACGGCACCTCGGTCCTCGCTCGCGTCGAGGGCGACGACGAAGACGCCGGCGCCCTGCCGCGACTCGAGGACCCCGCGGCCGGACAGCTCGCGGACCGCCTCGCGCAGCGTGGTCCGGCCGACGCCGAGCGACGCGGCGAGCACGGGCTCGGCGGGAAGGCGGCTGCCGAGGGGCCAGCGCCCCGAGCGGACCTGCCCGAGCAGGACGTCCGCGGTCTGGGTGGACAGCGGTTGGCGCTGGACGGCTGACGGCATGCGTGGCTCCAGGTTCTGTCAGGGACGAAGAGCACGCTATCACCAGCATCCGCACGGGCCGAATGCCTTTTGATCAGTCCGAACAGTGCCAGACCAAGCAACTCATCCGCGGAGTGAGCCAGGCCACACCCCTGCGGAGCCCCGTCATGACGTCGTCATGCGCGTAATTCCCGTGACCCGTCCCACACGCGCGTGGTCTGGTTGACCCACACCCACCACCACCGCCCCACCGGGCGGTCACGCCGCACGAGACTCCCTCGTCGCGGACCTCACCCACACCCATGTACGGAGAGCTTCGCCATGCACTTTTCCACCGCGTACGACATCGTCCGCTCCGAGCACGACCACCTGCAGCGCTACGCCGAGCTGGTCCGCGAGCGGCGACCACAACCGTCCGACGCCTCGCGGCGGCCACCGAGTACCAACCGCCTCGTGGCGCGGGCTCGGCGGTCCGCCCCGAAGCGGAACGTCTGACGCACGCCACGGGCCGGTCCCGGCGCACCTGACACGCCGGGGACCGGCCCGTTCGCATGTCCGGAGGTAGGCGATCGCGTGCCACGATGGGCGCATGACCCGCGCGAACGACGCCAGCTGATGGGCCGGCACGCCAGCGCGGAGCCCGAGCCGCAGCGGCGCGGGCACCGAACCCTGACTCTGTGGGCCGAGCGGGTCGGGATGGGGCTGGCCGCGGGCGTCGTCATGCTGCTGGTGCTGCGCTGGGCCGACCTGTCGTGGGCCGCCTCGATCGGCATCGCCGCGGCCGTCGTCGTGCTCGTGCCCGTCGCGGCGTGGGTCGCGTCGACCGTTCCGGGCCACGACGGCCACCACTGACCAGCGCCCGGCAGGGCCGATGCGCCGCGACCCCCTAGGGTTGACCTGTGATGAGTCCGACGACGCCCTCCCCCGCACCGCACGGCCACGAGAGTGCCGACCGCATCGTCTGGATCGACTGCGAGATGACCGGCCTGGACCTGGGCGCCGACGCTCTCGTCGAGGTCGCCGCGGTCGTGACCGACTCCGAGCTGAACGTCCTCGGGGACGGCGTCGACGTGATCATCGCCCCGCCGTCCGCGGCGCTGGAGCAGATGGGCGACTTCGTGCGCACCATGCACACCACGTCCGGGCTGCTCGACGAGCTCGCCGGCGGGACGACGCTCGCCGACGCCGAGCAGCAGGTGCTCGACTACATCCGTACGTGGATCCCCGACGCGGGCAAGGCGCCCCTGGCCGGCAACTCGGTGGGCACCGACAAGGCGTTCCTCGACCGCGACATGCCGGGCCTCGTGGGGCACCTGCACTACCGCATCGTCGACGTGTCCTCCATCAAGGAGCTCGCCCGGCGCTGGTACCCGCGCGTGTACTTCTCCGCCCCCGCCAAGAACGGCGGCCACCGCGCGCTCGCCGACATCCTGGAGAGCATCGACGAGCTCCGCTACTACCGCGCGGCCCTGTTCCCCGCCCAGCCCGGCCCGGACTCGACAGCCGCGAAGAAGATCGCGGCGGAGATCGCGGCGACGTCCGTGGCGCAGCGCGGCTCGGCCGGCTGACCGGCGCTTCGCGGAACCGCGGCACGAGCACGCCGCTCGACCCGGTACACTTTTCCTCGCCCGCTCCGCGGCGGGCGCATGGTGGGTATAGCTCAGCTGGTAGAGCACCTGGTTGTGGTCCAGGGGGTCGCGGGTTCAAGTCCCGTTACTCACCCCAGCACGAAGGGCGCCGATCCTCGGATCGGCGCCCTTCGTCGTTCGTGCGGTCGTGTTCTCTGCAGTCTGCGGTCAGAGGCGCGCGACGATGGCGTCCGCGAACACCCCCAGCGAACCCGGCGCGTGGCCGAAGAACAGCGACGGCTCGGTGAGCTCGAGCTCCAGGACCACGGGGTTGCCCTCGTCGTCCGGGATGAGGTCCACGCGCGCGTAGAGGAGCGGCTCGCCGTCGCCCGGCGCCAGCTCAGGGAGCGCGGCGATCACGCGCTCGGCGACCTCACGCTCCGCGTCGCTCGCCTCGCGCGGGCTCATCTCCTCACGCAGGTAGAGCTGGTTGTCGTCGGCCCGGAACGGACCGTCCAGGATCGCGCCCTTGCGCACCGAGTGGCTGAACTGGCCGTTCACGAACACCAGCGCGGTCTCGCCCTCGGTGTCGACCTGACGCAGGTAGCGCTGGATCATGACGCGGCGCCCCACGCCCAGCAGGTTCTTGGCGTGCATGATCGCGAGCGACCGGCTCGTCGTGACGTCGGCCTGGTAGCGGCCCGTGTCACGCGACCCCGCGCTGACGGTCGGCTTGATCACGAAGTCGCCGAACGCCGGGAAGCGCGTGTGGATGGCGCGCGAGTCGAAGTTGCGCTCCGGGTCGAGCCAGATGGTCGGCACGATCGGCAGGCCGGCCTTCTCGAGGTCGCGCAGGTACGTCTTGTCGATGTTCCAGCCGACGACCGCCGCCGGGTTGAGCAGCGTGCTGGTGCGCTCGACGCGCTGCGTCCAGTCCGCGAACTGCGTCGGGCGGTGCGTGTAGTCCCACGTCGAGCGGATGACGACGTGCTGGTACGTCCCCCAGTCGATCGTCGGGTCGTCCCAGACGACGACGTCGGCGGCGATCCCGCGCTCGCGCAGCGCGTCGAGCAGCGGGGCGTCGTCGGCGTCGAGCTCGGGCAGCTCGGCGCAGGTGGCGAGGGCGAGGCGTGCGGTCGTGGTCACGTCCGCAGCCTACCGACGGTGGTGTCCTCAGCGCGGCGGTGAGGTGTCCGCGAGGTTTCGCCCCGGCCGCCGCCGGTCATGCGGTCGCTGCGTCGTCGTCCGCCAGTGCGAGCGGCTCCTGCTCACCCGCACGCCCTTCGTCGGCGAGCCTGCGCAGGGCGCGCAGGACGCTCTGACCGGTGACCCGACCGATCGCCTGCCCGTCCTCCCACACAGGCACGCCGACCCCGCCGCGGTCCTCGTCGACCAGGTGGTCGAGGACGTCCCCGAGGTCGGTCCCCAGCTCGACGTGCGGGCCGTCGACGACGCTGCCCGCCCCGTCGTGCTCCAGATCGGCGCGCTCGAGCCTGCCCAGCGACATGAGCCGGGCCGTGCGCCCGCGGCCGACGAGGTCGGCGACCCGATCCGTCGCGGGGCGGGCGACGATCTCCAGCGGCGGGGCCAGCTGCTCGATGTGCGCACCCTCGCTCAGCACGGCCACGCGGTCCGCCATCCGCACGGCCTCGTCGATGTCGTGCGTCACGAGCATGACGGTGGTGCCCAGCTCGCGCTGGATGCGGGCGAACTCGGTCTGCAGCCGCCGCCGACCGACCGGGTCGACCGCCCCGAACGGCTCGTCCATGAGCAGCACGGGCGGGTCGGTGGCCAGCGCCCGGGCGACGCCGACGCGCTGCCGCTCACCACCCGAGAGCTCGTGCGGGTAGCGCTTGGCGTACCGCGACGGCTCGAGCCCGACCAGCGCCAGGAGCTCGTCGACCCGGTCGCGCGTGCGCTTGCGGTCCCAGCCCAGCAGCTTGGGCACGGTCGCGACGTTCTGCGCGACCGTGCGGTGCGGGAAGAGCCCGACGTTCTGGATGACGTAGCCCATGCGGCGGCGCAGCTGGACGGGGTCGACGTCCGTGACGTCGTCACCCTCCAGGAGGATGCGCCCCGACGTCGGCTCGACGAGCCGGTTGGCCATCCGCATCGTCGTCGACTTGCCGCAACCGGACGGCCCGACGAGCACCAGCACCTCGTGCGGGCGCACGTCGAGATCCAGGTCGTGCACCGCGGCCGGCCCCTTGCCCGCGGCGCCCGACGCATAGGTCTTGCTCACGCCGTCGAACCGGATCGCCCACTCGTCTGCCACGGGAAGGACGCTAGCCGCAGGGTCCGACACCCGCGACCTGCCACCAGCACACTCACCCCCGTCCAGCGGCTCGAGCCCGTGCGCGTGTCGGTGGCCGCGGATACCGTCGCAGCATGCTCCGAGCCGACAGCCCGCCGAACCCCTGGTTCTCGTGGCAGTACGTCGAGCGCAACCGCGACGACATCGCCACCTACCTGGGCCAGCACGTGTCGCTGACGCTCGAGGCCGTCGTGATCGCACTCGTGGTCGCGCTGCCGCTGGCGGCCCTCGCACACACGCGCCCGCGGTTCGCGGCCCCCGTCCTGGGCACCGCCGGCGTGCTCTACACGATCCCGTCGCTCGCGCTCTTCGCGCTGCTCGCGCCGTACACGGGCATCGGGCGGGTGACGGTGCTGATCGGGCTGGTCGTCTACGCGCTGCTGGTGCTCATCCGCAACATCCTGGTCGGGCTCCAGGGCGTCGATCCGGCGGTCACGGACGCGGCCTGCGGCATGGGGTACGGGCGCACGCGCATGCTCCTCCAGGTCGAGCTGCCCCAGGCGCTGCCCAGCATCGTCGCCGGCCTGCGCGTCGCGACCGTCACCACCGTCGCGCTCGTGACCGTGGGCGTGGTGGTCGGGTACGGCGGGCTCGGGCAGCTCATGTTCCGCGGGTTCCGCAGCAACTACCACGCGGAGATCATGACCGCGACGATCCTCTGCCTGGTGCTCGCGCTGGTCGCCGACGTGGCCATCGTCCTGATCGCCAAGGCCGTGATGCCGTGGTCGAGGTCGGCCCGCATGCTCGCCGAGACGTCGGCGTGAGGGGGCGGCCGTGGACATCGTGAACGACGCGTTGACCTGGTTCAACGACCCCCTCAACTGGACCGGCAAGAACGGCGTCATCGAGCTGACCGAGGCGCACCTGCGCGTCACGCTCCTCGCGGTGCTGCTCGCAGCGGTCGTCGCGCTGCCCGCGGGGGTCTGGCTCGGGCACGCGCGTCGCGGCGGGACGCTCGGCGTGGTCGTCGCGAACACCACGCGTGCGCTGCCCACGCTCGCGCTGCTGACGCTCTTCGCGTCCGCCGGGCTGTTCGGCAACACGGCGACCGTGCTGGCCTGCGCGATCTTCGCGGTACCGCCGCTGCTCACCAACACGGTGACGGGCCTCGGAGACGTGGACCGGGACGTCGTGGACGCGGCGCGCGGGCTCGGGATGTCGAGCGGGCGACGCCTGCGCGAGGTCGAGCTGCCGCTGGCCGTCCCCCTGATCGCCGCCGGCGTCCGTACGGCCGTCGTGCAGGTTCTCGCCACAGTGCCGCTCGCGGCCCTCGTCGGCGGGCAGAGCCTCGGCACGATCGTCGTCACGGGCTTCGCGCTGCAGAACTACGGGCAGGTCCTGGCCGGCGGCATCCTCGTCGCGGGCCTCTGCCTGATCGCCGAGGGCGTCCTGGCCGTCGCCCAGCACCTGCTCACCCCGCGTGGCCTGCGGGAATCCTCGACGCCGTCCCGCGGTTGGCGCCGACAGCGGGAGGAGCCGTCAGCGGTTGCCGTCGGCGCCGCCAGCGGTTCGAATGGTTCGACCCCCGCGGCCTGAGCGCCCGGGACCTCCCCCTTCATCAGCACCTCCACAACCCGACACCTGGAGCCCACGATGCGTGTTCGCCACCTGACGACGAAGGTCCTGATGGCCACGTCCCTGCTCGGAGCCGGGCTCCTGCTCGGCGCTTGCGGCGACCCCGGCTCCGGGGGCGGCGAGGCCAACGCGACCACCGACGCGTCCGGAGGCAGCGCGTGCGCGCCGGTCGCCGGTGACAAGCTCGTCGTGCTCACCGACGACAAGGGCCTGCAGAACTCGGACAACATCATCCCGGCGGTCAACAAGGCGGTCGCGGACAAGAACCCGCAGATCATCGACCTGCTCAACTCAGTGTCCGCCAAGCTGGACACCGACAAGCTCATCCAGCTCAACAAGTCGGTCGACATCGACCGCAAGACCTCCCCGGAGGTCGCGGCCGAGTTCGTCGAGACCGAGGGCCTGGGCGCCCAGGACCAGAGCGGCAAGGGCACCAAGGTGGTCGTCGGCGCCGCCAACTTCTCCGAGAGCGCGACGCTCGCCGAGATCTACGCGGCCGTGCTGAAGTCGGCCGGGTTCGACGCCACGACACAGACGGTCGGCAACCGCGAGACGTACCTCCCGGCGCTCGAGAAGGGCACGCTCGCCGCCGTCCCCGAGTACGCCGCGACCCTGGCCGACTTCCTCAACGCGAAGGTCAACGGCACGGACGCCGCCTCGGTGGCTACACCCGACATCGACAAGACGGTCGCGGCCCTGACACCGCTCGCGGAGAAGAGCGGCCTGGTGATGGGTGAGGCGTCGGCCGCCCAGGACCAGAACGCGTTCGCCGTCACGCAGGAGTTCGCCGATGCGCACGACGTGAAGACCCTCAGCGAGCTCGCCACCGCCTGCGGCTCGGGCCTGACCCTCGCCGGGCCTCCGGAGTGCGCCGAGCGGCCGTTCTGCCAGCCGGGTCTCGAGAAGACGTACGGCCTGAAGTTCGAGAACTTCAAGTCCTACGACTTCGGCCTCATCGGTGCCGCCATCCGCAAGGGCGAGGTCTCCATGGGCCTGGTCCTGTCGAGCGACGGCTCGCTGGCCAGCTGACCGATCCGCTCACACGCAGGGCGCGTGACCTCGGAGGTCACGCGCCCTGCGTGCGTCCGCAGCGGGAACGCGGGACGGTCACCTCACAGCCCGGCGGCCTCGCCGAACCGGAGCCAGACCTCGCTGACCGTCGGGTAGGCGGGTACGGCGTGCCACAGGCGCGACAGGGGCACCTCGCCGACCACCGCGATCGTCGCGGCGTGGAGCATCTCGGCGACCTCGGGCCCGACGAACGTCGCGCCGACGATCACGCCGCGGGCGTCGTCCAGGACGAGCTGCGCCTTGCCGGCGTAGTCGGGCGACAGCACGCTCGCGCCGGCCACGCCTCCGAGGTCGTACGGGACCACGCGGACATCGATGCCGGCCTCGCGTGCGCTGGCCTCGGTGTGCCCCACCCAGGCGACCTCGGGGCGCGTGAAGACGACCTGCGGGACCGCGGCCTCGTCGGCGGTGGCGCGGTAGCGGCTCCACGGTCCCGCGTCGGCCTCGGCGGCGCGGGCGTCGTCGTCGCTGCCGAACCGGGCCGCGACCACGTCGCCGGCCACACGGGCGTCGTACTTGCCCTGGTGGGTGGTGCCGGTGCGCCCGGTGACGTCGCCGACGGCGAACAGCCAGCCGCCGTCGGCACCCGCCGCGGCGAGGGTGTCGTCCACCTCGATCGCCTTGCCGGGCACGAGCCCGACCGCATCGAGCCCCAGATCCTCGGTGCGGGGGCGTCGCCCCGTCGCGACCAGGATCTCGTCGGCGTCGAGCGTGGAATCGCCGAGGTCCACGTGCACGCCGTCGTCGTCGCGCCGCACCGAGCGCGCCTCCGCACCGAACAGGATCGTGACACCGCGAGCGCGCAGCGCGTCGGCGACCGCCTCCGCGGCGAATGCCTCGGCGGCAGGCAGCAGGCGGTCGCCGCGCACGACGAGCGTGACCTCGCTGCCGAAGTCCGTGAACGCGGTCGCCATCTCGACGCCCACCACGCCGCCGCCCAGGACCACCAGCCGCGCGGGCACGTGCTGCGCGGACGTCGCCTCGCGGCTGGTCCACGGCTTCGCGGCGGCCAGCCCGTCGATCGGCGGTACCGCGGCCGACGAGCCCGTCGCGACGATCACGGCGTGCCGCGCGGTCACCTCGCGTTCGCGGTCGTCGCCCGTGACCGTCAGCGCGCGCGGCCCCGTGAAACGCGCGTGGCCGCGCAGCAGCGTGATGCCGGCGCCGTCGACCCACTGCGCCTGCCCCGCGTCGTCCCAGTTCGACGCCACGGCGTCGCGGCGCGCGAACGTCGCCGCGACGTCGACCTCGCCCGTGACGGCCGCGCCGGCGCCCGGTGCGGTCCGCGCAGCCTCGAGCGCCGCACCGGGCCGCAGCAGCGCCTTGGACGGCATGCAGGCCCAGTAGGAGCACTCGCCGCCCACCAGCGCGGACTCGACGAGCGCGACGCTCAGCCCGGTCCGCCCGGCGCGGTCGGCGGCGTTCTCGCCCACCGCCCCGCCGCCGATGACGATCACGTCGAAGGTGTCCTGCTGGTCGTCCGCCATCGAGCTCTCCGTCCACGGGTGCGGGCGCGTGCCTCGCGCCCCGAGCCATCGTCACCCGCGACGCGCCGCTCCGCAGAGCGAGCGATGGCAGCATGGCGACCCATGAGCGACGACTGGGAAGCACGCATCGAGCAGTTCTGGGACACCGCGGACCTCGACGACCGCGAGGGATCGTTGGAGCAGATGCGCCTGCTGGTGGCGGAACGGCCCGACGACGACGCCGTGGCGGTCTTCGAGTGGGCGTGCATCCACGACTCGCTCGGCATCGAGGGAGCTGCCGTGCCGCTCTACCGTCGGGCACTGGACCTGGGCCTCGACGACTTCAACGCCACGCGCGCCACCATCCAGCTCGCCAGCTCGCTGCGCAACGTGGGCGAGACCGACGAGGCCGTCACGCTGCTCCAGGCGGCTCCGGACGCGCCTGGCCTGGGCGCCGCTCGTCAGGTGTTCCTCGCCCTGGCCCTGCACTCGGCGGGACGGCCCGACGAGGCCCTGCGGGAAGCGTTGCTCGCGATCGTGCCGACGCTCCCGCGCTACCAGCGCTCGGCCCGCGCCTACGCGGACGCGCTCGTCGAACCGGCACCCACGGTCTGACGAACGACGAAGGCCCCTCACCGGCGTAACCGCTGGTGAGGGGCCTTGCGTTGGTGCGCCATCAGGGACTCGAACCCCGAACCCGCTGATTAAGAGTCAGCTGCTCTGCCAATTGAGCTAATGGCGCGCGGTTGAGAACGTTAGCAGCCTCCTGGCCCGGAAAGCCAACTGAGATCGACCGCCGTGACGATCGTCACGATCCGCTCGTCACAGGTACAGCCCGGGGCCGCTCCCGGCGGCACGCGGAGCAGCCACGGCGTGCACGTCCTTCTCCCGCAGCAGCAGGTACGTGGTGCCCTCGAGCTCCACCTCGGCGCGGTCCTCCGGGTCGAACAGCACCCGGTCGCCGACCTCCACCTGACGCACGTGCTGCCCGGTCGCGACGACGTCCGCCCATGCGAGGCGCTTGCCGACCGCGGCCGTCGCGGGGATGACGATGCCGGCCGACGAGCGCCGCTCCCCCGCCGCGTCGTCGAGCGTGACGAGCAGCCGGTCGTTGAGCATCCGGATGGGCAGCGCCTGGATGGGCTGGGAGTTCTCGTCGGGCACCCCCCGACGCTACCCCGCCCGCGACTTCGAGGGTTGCGTCCGAGTTCGAGCCCTGCAGGCCTCGACCTCACCGCTCACGCTCGAACTCACGGCCGGCGTGGACGAAAGGCGCGCGACGTAGGGTGAGGGCTTCCCACCTTTGGAGGTTCTACGTGCCTCGTCTCGCCGCCGGCGACGTCGCCCCTGACTTCACGCTGCCCACCGCCGACGGCGGTCAGGTGCACCTGGCCGACCTGCGCGGTCAGCGCGTCATCGTCTACTTCTACCCGGCCGCAGGCACCCCCGGCTGCACGAAGCAGGCGTGCGACTTCCGCGACTCGCTCGCGTCACTGGCCGGCGCCGGCTTCGCGGTCGTCGGCGTCTCCCCGGACCCGGTCGAGAAGCTGGCGACGTTCGCCGAGGCCGAGCACCTCACGTTCCCGCTCGCGTCCGACCCGGACAAGACCGTGCTCGAGGCGTGGGGCGCGTGGGGCGAGAAGAAGCTGTACGGCAAGACGGTCACGGGTGTCATCCGCTCGACGGTCGTCGTCGGCGCCGACGGCGTCGTCGAGCTGGCCCAGTACAACGTCAAGGCGACCGGCCACGTCGCCAAGCTGCGCCGGGACCTGTCCGTCGCCTGACGGCGTGGGATGATCTCCCGCGGGCGCGAGCCCGACGCGGGAGTGGTGAAACGGCAGCCACGCCAGGTTTAGGTCCTGGTGCCCGAGAGGGCGTGCGGGTTCAAGTCCCGTCTCCCGCACCCACCCAGACACACCACAACGTCCGAGCATCTGGTCGCTATCACGACCAGTTGCTCGGACGTTGTGGGCTTGGTGAGTGGTTACCCGTCCTTGGCCGACGCGGCGATCTGCGCGCGGACGTCGTCCATGTCCAGGCCCTTGACGGCCTCGACGACCTGCGCGAGCGCGGGGGCGGGGAGCGCGCCGGCCTGGTTGAAGACCAGGATGCCGTCGCGGAACGCCATCAACGTGGGGATCGAGAAGATCTGCAGCTCCTGGGCGAGCGCCTGCTCGGCCTCGGTGTCGACCTTCGCGTGCACGATGTCCGTGTTCTCGTCCGACGAGGCCTCGAAGACCGGGCCGAAGCGCTTGCACGGGCCGCACCACTCGGCCCAGAAGTCGATGAGGACGATCTCGTTGTCCTTGATCGTCTGGCCGATCGTGTCGCCGGTCAGCGTCGTGGTAGCCATGGGGTTCCTTCCGTCGTCGGTGTCCGCGCTCCTCAGCGTCACAGACAGGTCCACTATTCCCACCGTCGGGCCGGGTCGCGCGTCGAACCGGGCGGAATCGCCCCCTCGAGCGCGCCCGGATACGTCAACGCCGCGTCGGCAGGGTAGAAACGTACGGTGACCGCCTCTGCCGAGTTCCCCACGCCCGACCGTCCCGACGGGTGGTTGAGCGCCGACGACATCGCCCAGGTGCGTCGCTCCCTGCCGATCGTCTACGTGGACGCGGTTCCGGTGCGTGTCGACGACTCGGGCGACGTGGTGGCCGTCGGGCTGCTGCTGCGGGTCACGCGTGAAGGCGTCATGTCCCGGGCGCTCGTCAGCGGCCGCGTGATGTACCACGAGCGGGTGCGCGACGCGCTGCTGCGGCACATCGAGAAGGACCTCGGCCCGGTCGCCCTGCCGCAGATCCCCGCCTCGCCGCAGCCTTTCACCGTGGCCGAGTACTTCCCCACGCCCGGCATCACCGCGTACCACGACCCACGCCAGCACGCGGTGTCCCTGGCCTACGTCGTGCCCGTCTCCGGCGACTGCCAGCCGCAGAACGACGCGATCGACCTGGCCTGGCTCACGCCCGAGGAGGCGTGCGCCGAGCAGGTGCAGGTGGAGATGAACGGCGGCCAGGGCGCGCTGCTGCGGCAGGCGATGGCGTTCGTGGGGCGAATCTAGAGCTCCAGGACCGGCCAGTCCGCCAGGTCGGCGCGCATGCGCCGGTCGTGGGTCGCGACGACGACGGCGGCCGACGTGGCCCGCAGCGCCTGCGTCAGCTCGTCGACCAGCCCGACCGACAGGTGGTTGGTGGGTTCGTCGAGGATCAGCAGGTGCGGGGCGGCGAGCAGCGCGCACGCGAGGTCGAAGCGGCGGCGCTGTCCCACGGAGAGCTCGCGCAAGGGCCGCTCGAGGTCCTCCTCGGTCAGCAGGCCCAGAGCCGCGACGGGCACGAGCTGGTCGGGGTCGAGGGCGTTCGACTCCAGCAGCCGCAGGGCGTGGCGCGCGTACGCGTCGAAGGCCGTGATGCCGGTGTGCGGCTCGTGCTCGGTCGCACCCTCCTGGCCCAGCACGCCCAGGCGCACACCGCCGGCGATCGTGCGGCTGCCGCGGTCCAGCCCGACGGTCCCGGCCAGCGCCGCGAGCAGCGTCGACTTGCCGGCGCCGTTGGGCCCGACGACCAGCAGGCGCCCGCACGGCGCGATGTCGATCCGCCGCCCCGGCAGGTCGAGGCGGCCGTCGACGCGCGGCGCCCGCACCTCGAGGAGCGGGCCGCTGTGCGCGGCCTCGCGGTCGGCGGCGGGGTCCAGCGGGCGGTCCGGGTTCGCGCCCGTGGACGCCCGACGAGGCAGCGACGGCAGGTCCGGGAACGCCAGCGCCAACGGCGGCACGGGGACCTCGACGGCGGTCGCCTCGAGCTGCTGCACCCGGCGGTCGGCGGCCTTGACGTGCTGTCGGGCACGCGTCGCTCGGCGGTGCGCCTGGGATCCCTTCGGCGGGCGCCACTCGTCGGACAGCCCCTCGTACGACCGGTCGAGCTGACGCGCCAGCGCGAGGGCCCGCTTGCGCTCGGCGCGGTATCGGGCTCGCCAGCGCATGAGCATCCGGTCCTTGGCGAACCGGTAGTCGGCGTAGCGGGTCGCGCCGTACAACGCCGGCCTGCCGTCCATCGCGGGGTCCAGGTCCAGGATCGCGGTCATCACGTCGTCGAGCAGGCGGCGGTCGTGCGTGACGATGACGACCGCACCGGCCCACTGCTGCAGCTGCGCGGTGAGGTGATCGATGCCGTCGGCGTCCAGGTGGTTGGTGGGCTCGTCGAGCAGCAGGATGTCGGAGCGCTCGGCGATCCGGCAGGCCAGCCGGACGCGGTAGCGCTCACCGACGCTGAGCGTCGCGAGCTCGCGCTCGGCGGCGCGCGGCGCACCGAACCGGGTCAGCGCCTCGTCGATCCGCCGGTCGACGTCCCACGCGGCCAGGTGCTCGACGCGCGCCATCGCCTCGCTCAGCGCGGTCAGGTCGGCCTGCTCGTGGTCGAACCCTGCGATCGTCGCCTCGAGCCGCGCGGCCGCCTCCCGCGCGGTGGCCGACGCCTGCGCGACGAGCGTGCCGATCGTCGCACCCTTCTCGACCTCGAGCTCCTGGTCGACGACGGCGACCGACCCGACGCGGCGCACGGACCCGGCCGACGGCTCGAGCGAACCAGCCAGCAGCCGCAGCAGCGTCGTCTTGCCGGCGCCGTTCTCCCCGACGAGCCCCAGCCGCTCTCCCGCTGCGATCACCACGTCGAGCTCGTCGAGCACGGGCCGGCCCGGGTAGCCGAACCTCAGCCCCCGGGCGACGAGCTGGACGACGTCATCCACGCAGCACGTCATCCACGCAGGATGCGGGCGATCACGGGCGCGAGCGCCGAGAACGCCAGCCCGCGGTGGCTGATCGCGTTCTTCTCGTCGGGCGCCAGCTCCGCACACGTGCGCGTGTCCCCCAGCGGGACCAGCGCGGGGTCGTAGCCGAAGCCACCCGCACCGCGCGGCTCGTACGTCAGCGTCCCGACCAGCTCGCCGCGCTCCACGTGCTCGAACCCGTCGGGCGTCACGATCGCGGCCGCGCAGACGAACCGCGCGCCCCGGTGCTCCGCGGGCACGTCCGACACCTGCGCGAGCAGCAGCGCCAGGTTGGCGGCATCGTCGCCGTGCCGCCCCGCCCAGCGCGCGCTGAAGATGCCGGGCGAGCCGCCCAGCACGTCGACGGCCAGCCCGGAGTCGTCGGCGACGGCCGGGAGCCCGGTGAACGCGCACAGCGCACGGGCCTTGATCAGGGCGTTCGCCTCGAACGTCACGCCGTCCTCGACGGGCTCGGTCGCACCGACGTCACGGGCGCCGACGACGTCGTCGGGCGCCAGGTCCGGCAGCAGAGGCGCCAGGATGGCCCGCAGCTCACCGACCTTGTGCGCGTTGTGGGTGGCGAGCACCAGGCGAGGGCTCATGCGGTCACCGTGGCTGCGGTCACCGCGCGCGTGGCGGACCCGTCGCCCGGCTCGCCCGCGAGCGCCGCGGTCTGCAGCGCGGACAGCTGCGCGGTGCCGCCGACGGCCAGGTCCAGCAGCGCGTCCAGCTCGGCGCGGTCGAACGGTGCGTGCTCGGCGGTGCCCTGCACCTCGACGAACGTGCCCGAGCCCGTGACCACGACGTTCATGTCCGTCTCGGCGCGCACGTCCTCGACGTAGGGCAGGTCGAGCATGGGTGTGCCGTCGATGATGCCGACGCTGACCGCCGCGACCGAGTCGGTCAGCACGGTGCGGCCCGGCTTGATCAGGCGCTTGCCCTGCGCCCACTCGACGGCGTCCGCGAGCGCGACGTACGCGCCCGTGATCGCGGCCGTGCGGGTCCCGCCGTCGGCCTGCAGGACGTCGCAGTCGAGCACGATCGTGTTCTCGCCGAGCGCGGAGACGTCGATGATCGCGCGCAGCGAGCGGCCGATCAGGCGCGAGATCTCGTGCGTGCGGCCGCCGATCTTGCCGCGGACCGACTCACGGTCCGAGCGGCTGTTCGTGGCGCGCGGCAGCATCGAGTACTCGGCGGTGACCCAGCCCTCGCCCGAGCCCTTGCGCCAGCGCGGCACGCCCTCGGTGAACGACGCGACGCACAGCACCTTGGTCTCGCCGAACTCGACGAGCACGCTGCCCTCCCCCGCGGACAGGAAACGGCGGGTGATCGTGACGGGTCGGAGCTGGTCGGGGGCACGGCCGTCCGCGCGCACTGAGAGAGTCATGCGACGAGCCTAACGACCCCACGCGACACCCCCGACCGCGCCCCAACGGCTTCCTGTGCTGCCTTTCTGCCGCTATGCGGGCGAAAGGCAGCACGCGAAGGTCACAGGACGTACGTCGCGCCCGGGGTCGCCACGTCGATCGGCCCGTCGTACTCGGTGCGGGCCTCCGCGGTCGCCACGTCGGGCGGCGTCCAGGCCGGCAGGTGCGTGAGGACCAGCCGGCCGGAGCCCCCGCGCGCGGCGGCGGCGCCCGCGCGGCGGCCCGTCAGGTGCACTCCGCGGATCGCGTCGTCGCGGCCCTCGACGAACGCGGCCTCGGACAGCAGCAGGTCGGCGCCGGTCGCGAGCTCGTCGAGCCCGGGGCACGCATCGGTGTCGCCGGTGTACGCGAGCGTGACGGTGCGCGTCGGGTCCGCGTCGGACGGGCCCTGCACGCGGATGCCGAACGCGGGGATCGGGTGCTCCACCGGCACGGGCGTCAGGGTCAACGGCCCGACGACGACGGGCACGCCTGCCTGCCAGGAGCGGATGGTGAACTGGCCGTCGACGTCGGTGGCGGGGTCTCCGCCGGCGATCTGCGCGAGCCGCTCGGCGGTGCCGTCCGGCCCCCAGACGTCCACCGGCGGGCATGGCCCGTCGGGGCGGTAGCGGCGCAGCACGTTGAGCACCACCATGTCCGCGACGTGGTCGGCGTGCAGGTGGCTGAGCGCGACGGCGTCGAGCGCGGTCGGGTCGGTGTGCCGCTGCAGCGGGCCGAGCGCACCGTTGCCGAGGTCCATGAGCACGGTCCAGGTGTGGCCGTCGACGTCGTCGGCCTGCACCAGGTACCCCGACGCGGCGGACTCGGCCGACGGGTACGACCCGGCGCACCCCAGCACCACGAGCCTCATCGCAGCGCCCCCCGCGGCTCGACGGCCTGCACCTCGGGCCCCAGGAACCGGCGCGCGAGCGACTGGAACGACGCGGGGTCGCCCGTGGCCAGGAAGCGGTGCTGCGCGGGGCCCGCGGCCGAGTCACGCTCCAGGTCGTGCGCGACGAGCGTGCGGTAGACGTCCTTCGCGGTCTCCTCGGCGGACGAGACGAGCGTGACGCCCTCGCCCATGACGTAGGAGATGGCGCCCGTCAGCAGCGGGTAGTGCGTGCAACCGAGCACGAGCGTGTCGACGCCGGCCTCGCGCACCGGGTCCAGGTACTCGTGCGCGAGCGCCAGCACCTCGGGACCCGACGTGATGCCCGCCTCGACGAACTCCACGAACCGCGGGCACGCCTGGGTGGTGAGCGTGATGCCGGGGGCCACCGCGAACGCGTCGTCGTACGAGCGCGACTCGACCGTCGCCTTGGTCGCGATGACGCCGATCTTGCCCGAGCGCGTGGCCGCCACGGCCGTCCGGGCGGCGGGCAGGATCACCTCGACCACGGGGATGCCGCGGCGCAACGTGTACCGCTCGCGGGCGTCGCGCAGCATGGCCGACGACGCCGTGTTGCACGCGATGACCAGCAGCTTCACCCCGGCGTCGACCAGGTCGTCCATGACCTCGAGCGCGTGCGCGCGCACGGCGGCCAGCGGCTTGGGACCGTAGGGGGTGTTGAGGGTGTCGCCGATGTAGAGGGTCGACTCGTGCGGGAGCTGGTCGAGGATGGACCTCGCGACCGTCAGACCTCCGACGCCTGAGTCGAAGATCCCGATGGGGGCGTCGTTCACCCGCCCGAGCCTAGCCCGACGCCTGCGGACCGGCGCCGCCACGCGGTGTGACGTCCACCCCGTTGCGCGCGTCGTCGAGCATGAGCGTGACCAGGGACTCCTGCAGCCAGGACAGCGCCCCGTACACGGCGACGAGCTGCGCACGCTGCGCCGTGACCGGGTCGGTCGTGTAGATCGCCTCGGCGTCCTCGTCGGTACGGATGCCGAGCCGTTCGGCCAGGACCAGGCGCACGTCGGTCATGGCGGCCGCGACCGGTCGGGCGTCGGCGGGCGCGACGACGACGTGGGAGGGCTTGGCGCCGTCGCGGGCCACGAGCGTGCGGGCCAGCAGCCGCAGGCCAGCAGCCTTCGTGTCCCGCAGGTCGGCCTGGGTCAGGCGGCGGAACTCGTCGGCCAGCTCCGGGTCCTCGCGGCTCGCGTCCGGGAGCAGACGATGGACCGCCGGGTCCTGCGGCCGACGGACGGGGGCCGCGAGCTCGCGGGCGAGGGCGTCGAGCCGGTCGCCGCCCGGATCAGCCTGCGTGTCCGGGGCGTCGGTCGCGGCGTCGTCGTCCTCGTCGTCGGCCAGCAGGTCCGCGACGTCCGACGCGACGCCCGCCAGCACGCTGCGCTCGTCGTCGCTCAACCGCGCGACGTACGCACCCCGGGCGCGCCGGAACGGCTTCACCGGCCCGTCACTTCCCGCTGCGCTGCAGCGTCGCCCACAGCCCGAACCCGTGCATGGCCTGCACGTCCACCTCCATGCTCTCGAGCGACCCGGTCGACACGACGGCCTTGCCCTCCTGGTGGACCTGCTTCATCAGCTTCTCGGCCTTGGCCTTGGGATGACCGAAGTACGTCTCGAACACGTAGGTCACGTACGTCATGAGGTTGACGGGGTCGTTCCAGACGATCGTGACCCAGGGGTCGGCCACCTTGTCGGCCAATGAGGCCGCGGCACCAGTCTCTGTGGTCTGCTCCGGAGCGATCGTCGGCACGCGCCCACTCTAGGCAGCCGCGCGGACACCGTCAGCCCTCTAGGTTGAGCCGTATGACGTCGCCTGCGCTGCTGACCGACCGCTACGAGCTGACGATGCTGCAGGCGGCGCTCGCCGACGGCACCGCCGAGCGCAGGTGCGTCTTCGAGGTGTTCACGCGCCGCCTGCCCGCGGGACGTCGTTATGGCGTCGTGGCCGGGACCGGGCGCGTGCTGGAGGCGATCGAGCGGTTCCGGTTCGGGCCCGACGAGCTGGCGTGGCTGGCCGCGGAGGGCGTCGTCGACGAGCGGACGCTGGCCTACCTGGCCGACTACCGGTTCACCGGCTCGATCGTCGGGTACGCCGAGGGCGAGGTCTTCTTCCCGCAGTCCCCCGTGCTCGTGGTCGAGGGGACGTTCGCGGAGGCCGTGATCCTGGAGACGCTCGTCCTGTCGATCCTCAACTTCGACTCGGCGGTCGCGTCGGCCGCCTCCCGCATGACGTCCGCGGCGGTGGACCGGCCGTGCCTGGAGATGGGTTCGCGGCGCGCGCACGAGGAGGCCGCTGTCGCCGCGGCCCGCGCGGCCGTCGTCGCCGGCTTCTCCGGGACGTCGAACCTCGAGGCGGGGCGGCGATACGGCCTGTCGACGATCGGCACCGCGGCGCACGCGTTCACGCTGCTGCACGACGACGAGGCGGCGGCGTTCGCGTCCCAGGTCGCCTCGCTCGGCGCGTCGACGACGCTGCTGGTGGACACCTACGACGTGCGGCGCGGCGTCGAGCGCGCGCTCGAGGCGGCCGGGACCGAGCTCGGCGCCGTCCGGCTCGACTCCGGCGACCTGGGCGGCCTGGCCGCGGAGGTACGCCAGCAGCTCGACGCAGCGGGCGCCACGTCGACGCGCATCGTCGTGACGTCCGACCTCGACGAGTACGCCATCGCGGCGCTCGCCGTCGCGCCCGTCGACGTCTACGGCGTCGGGACGTCGCTCGTCACCGGCTCCGGTGCGCCGACGTGCGGGATGGTCTACAAGCTCGTCGCGCGCGAGGACGCCGACGGCGTGCTGCAGCCCGTGGCGAAGGCGTCGACCGCGAAGATCAGCGTGGGCGGGCGCAAGGCCGCCGCGCGGCGGCTCGGTCCGGAGGGTCGGGCCGTGGCGGAGGTGCTGGTGGAGGGACCCGACGAGCTGGTGCGAGGTTGGACTCCCGACGGGGGCGTCGAAGAGGCCGGCGTCGTCGACGACTTCCCCGACGCGTCGGGGAAGAGCGCGGGCCCTGGACTGCGTGCGCTGCACGTGCCGCTCGTGACCGGCGGAGCGGTCGACCAGCAGTGGGTCGGTGCTGCGGGAGTCGAGGCCGCAGCACGTCGGCACCGCGCCTCGCGCGACGAGCTTCCGCGGGGGGCACGGAGGCTGTCGGCCGACGAGGCGGCGGTGCCGACGGTGGTGCTGGAACTGCGGGGTTGAGCTGTCGTCGACCGCCGGCCGCCCCGACGGGGGTGCGGGGCGGGCGGAGCCGGCTGCTAGACGCGTCGTCCGCGTCCGACCAGCGCCAGGATCAGGCTCACGACGAGCACGGCGACACCGATCCAGATCAGGAACGAGCCGACGCCTCCGAGGCCAAGGACCAGGAGGATGACACCGATGATGATGAGGATGAGCCAAGCAGGCATGGGTTGACCCTTTCGTTCGTGGTCACCAGGAGGGCGATCCGGGGGTACCCGGGGCCCTTGGCACACCTCAAGGCTGGCAGCGGGAAATCACCCCCGCACGCCGAACCGACGAGTTGCACGTCCGCCCACCGCTGCTATGTGGTCGCGCGTCCAGCACGCTGACCAGCGCAAACACACCTCATGGCGAGTGTCCATATTCTGAGATGACCCTTGTTCGAGACGCCTGGACGGGCGTATCACGCGCACGAAACGTTTCACACGGCCGCCCCATCTCGCCCCTCCCCTTGTCCGCCTCGAGCGCGCCCCCTACACATCGAGCGCGCCCCGTCCGTCAGGCGCGCTCGGCAGACAACCTGTGCGCTCGGTGAGGCGGAGGCTCGCGCGGGGTCCGGAGGGTGTGGACCAGGCCGGTGCGTGTCGGCCGGGCGACGTAGACTCCTGCGTCATGAGCGAGCCCCTGTCGAACCCGCAGCCGGCGGACCCGAGCGGTCCCGACCAGGGCGGCACCTCCACCAGCGTGCTGGAGCGCCAGGAGACGACGGGGCAGGCGGAACCGGGCGACCACGAGCGCTTCGCGCACTACGTGCGCAAGGAGAAGATCATGGAGTCCGCCATGAGCGGCAAGCCCGTGATCGCGCTCTGCGGGAAGGTCTGGGTCCCGGGCCGCGACCCCAACAAGTTCCCGGTGTGCCCCACGTGCAAGGAGATCTACGACGGCCTGCGCGAGCCGCAGGACGGCGACGACAAGGGCTCCGGCGAGGGCAGCTCCGGCGGCGGACGCCGCTTCGGGTTCGGCCGAGGCTCGGGCGGCAAGTGAGCGGCGCCCCGCGCCCGTCCACGTCCGATCCGACCGACCTCTTCGCCGCGCACGCGGCGCCGACCAGCACGCACGCCTCGTCGAGCGCTGCTTCGCACCTGCCGCCTGCTTTCCCCGGCCGCGCGCCGTGGGGCACCGCGGGCAAGCTGCGCGCGTGGCAGGCGGCCGCGCTCGAGCAGTACCGGGACGCCTCACCGCGCGACTTCCTGGCGGTCGCGACCCCCGGCGCCGGCAAGACGACGTTCGCCCTGCGCATCGCCACCGAGCTGCTCGAGGCGCGCCTCGTGCGACGCATCACCGTCGTCGCCCCCACCGAGCACCTCAAGCGGCAGTGGGCGGACGCAGCGGCGCGCGTCGGCATCAAGCTCGACCCCAACTTCAGCAACGCGCAGGGCCGGCACGGGCACGGCTTCGACGGCGTCGCCGTGACGTACGCGCAGGTCGCGAGCAAGCCGGCCCTGCACCAGGCCCGCACGTCTGCGGCGCCCACACTCGTCATCCTCGACGAGGTCCACCACGGCGGCGACGCGCTGTCCTGGGGCGACGCGGTCCGCGAGGCCTTCGACGGCGCCACCCGGCGGCTGGCCCTGACGGGGACGCCGTTCCGGTCCGACACCGCAGCCATCCCGTTCGTGCGCTACGACCGGGACCGCGACGGCATCCGCCGGTCCGTCGCGGACTACACCTACGGCTACGGCGACGCGCTGCGGGACCACGTCGTCCGCCCCGTCATCTTCCTGTCGTACAGCGGCTCGATGCGCTGGCGGACGAAGGCCGGCGACGAGATCAGCGCACGCCTGGGCGAGCCGCTGACCAAGGACATGACGGCGCAGGCGTGGCGCACGGCGCTCGACCCGAACGGCGAGTGGATCCCGTCGGTGCTGGCCGCCGCCGACCGCCGCCTGACCGAGGTGCGCCGCGCGGTGCCCGACGCCGGCGCCATGATCATCGCCACCGACCAGACCGACGCCCGTGCGTACGCGGGCCACCTGGCGCGGATCACCGGCCAGTCCCCCACGGTCGTGCTGTCCGACGACGACGGCGCGAGCGACCGCATCGACGAGTTCTCCGCGGGTGACTCGCGCTGGCTCGTCGCGGTCCGGATGGTCTCCGAAGGTGTCGACGTGCCACGCCTGGCGGTCGGCGTCTACGCGACGAGCACCGCGACGCCGCTGTTCTTCGCGCAGGCCGTCGGCCGGTTCGTGCGGGCTCGCCGACGCGGCGAGACCGCGTCGGTGTTCCTGCCGTCGGTCCCCCAGCTCCTGGCGCTCGCCAACACCATGGAGCTCGAGCGGGACCACGCGCTGGACCGGCCGAAGACCGCCGAGGAGCAGGGCGCCGACTTCAACCCCGAGGACGCGCTGCTCGCGGCCGCGAACTCCGAGCGCAACGGCCCGGACGCGCTGGGGCCGGACGGCAAGCAGGGTGCGTTCGAGGCGCTCGAGGCGCAGGCGTCGTTCGACCGCGTCCTGTTCGACGGCGGCGAGTTCGGCACGGGTGCCGAGGTGGGGTCCGACGAGGAGCTGGACTTCCTGGGCCTGCCCGGCCTGCTCGACGCCGACCAGGTGTCCGCCCTGCTCAAGCAGCGTCAGGCGGACCAGGTCAGCGGGCGTCGTCGGGCCGCGGCGGCAGCCGTGGCCGTCGAGGAGATGGACCACCGTCGCCAGGCCGAGCTGCGCAAGGAGCTCGCGCAGCTCGTCGGTGCGTGGGCGCGGCGCAGCGGCCAGCCGCACGGCTCGGTGCACTCCGAGCTGCGCCGGCGCTGTGGCGGCCCGGAGGTCGCCCTGGCGGACCCGGACCAGCTCACCGCCCGCGTCGCGATGCTCCGCAACTGGTTCGTCGGCAAACGCTGACCCCCCACTCCCCCACCCGCCACGAAAGTCGAGCGCGCCCGCTGGAACGGGCGCGCTCGGCGAAGGGCGCGGGTTAGAGGTGCTGCCAGTCCGGCTTCGACGCGTACGTCTCGCGGTAGTAGTCCGCGAGCTGGAGGCGGGAGGCCGCCGCGTCGTCGACCAGGACCGTGACGTGCGGGTGGTGCTGCAGCACGGTCCCGGGCCACATGGCGCTGACCGGGCCCTCGACGAGCTGGTGGACCGCCTCCGCCTTGCCCCGGCCGGCGGCCAGCAGCACCAGGTGGCGCGCGGACATGATCGTCGCCAACCCCTGCGTGAGGCAGTGGGACGGCACCTGCGACAGGTCGCCGTCGAAGAAGCGCGCGTTGTCCTCACGCGTCTGGCGCGTCAGGGTCTTGATCCGCGTACGGGACGCGAGCGACGAGCCCGGCTCGTTGAACGCGATGTGCCCGTCGGTGCCGATGCCCAGCAGCTGCAGGTCGACACCGCCCGCGTCGGCGATCGCCTGCTCGTACGCGGCGCACGCGCCGATGACGTCGTCGGCCAGGCCGTCCGGCCCCTGCACGGCGCTTGAGGCGAAGTCGACGCGCGACGCGATCTCCTTCTCGATCACGTTGCGGTACCGCTCGGGGTGGTCGGCCGGCAGGCCCACGTACTCGTCGAGCATGAACGCGCGAGCGTGCGCGAAGGACAGACCGTCCTGCTCGTGCCGGCGGGCCAGCTCGTCGTAGACGGCCAGCGGGCTCGAGCCCGTGGCCAGGCCGAGAACGGCCGTCGGGCGCGCCCGCAGCAGGTCCTCGATCGCGTCGGCGGCCAACCGGCCCAGCTCCGCGGCGGGAGCGATGACGACCTCCATCAGAGCGCCCCTTCCCGCGCCAGCCGCCCGGCCAGGGCGGCACCGACGGCACCGACGGGTACACCCGCCGGTGCCAGGACCACGCGCTCCGCGAGGGCCATGGACGCGAGGAACGGCGACGCCTGCGCCTCCGCCTCCAGCACCCCCTGCACGGCCTGGAGCAGCGGCTCACCCACCTGGCTCACACCTCCGCCGATCACCACGCGCCGTACGTCGCACGTGAGGACCAGGATGCGCACAGCGGACGCGACGGCCCACGCGAACCGGTCCCGGACCGCGATCGCCGCGGCGTCTCCCGCCGCGGCTGCGTCGAACAGCTCGGCCGGCGCGGGACGCTCGTGCGGTCCCGGCCATGCGACGTCGATCGCGGTCCCGGACGCGTACTGCTCGAGGCAGCCCGTCTGCCCGCACTTGCACGGCAGGCCGTCCACCAGCAGCGTCAGGTGGCCGATCTCGCCCGCCGCGCCACCCGCACCGCGTCGCAGGCGCCCGTCGAGCAGCAGGCCGGCGGCCACGCCGGTGCCGAGCGCGAGGAACGCGAGGTCGACGACGGGCACGTCGGACAGGTGCGCCGCGCCCAGCGCGGCCATGTTGAGGTCGTTCTCGACGGCGACGACGGGCGCGCCGCCCAGACGTTGCGCGACGAGCACGCCGAGCGAGACCCGCTGCGAGATGCCGAGGTTGACGGCGTGCTCGACGGTCCCGTCGCCGGGTGCGACGACGCCCGGCACTCCGAGCCCGATGCCCGCGAGGTCCTCCAAGGCGACCCCCGCCTGGGCGGTCAGCTGGTTCACCACCTCGACGACCCCGCTGACGACCCCCTCGACGCCGCGCACCGTCGCCGCCCGCACCTCGTGCCGCGCCAGGCCGGCGGGGTCGAGGATGACGCCGAGCACCTTGGTCCCGCCGATGTCGATGCCCACGGACCAGCCGTGCCGCGCACCGTCGGGGGTGCCGACCACGCTGGCCGGCCCGTCGACGGGCACATCCGTCAGCGACACCTGCGGTGCCGCGATGTCCTGGGTGCTCACGTCAGCCCTTCACCGCTCCGGAGACCAGCCCCGAGGTCATCCTGCCCTGCACGAGCAGGAAGAACGCGATGACGGGGATCGCGATGACCGCCGAACCGGCCATCACGACGCCCCAGTCGGTCGCCCGGTTGGACTCGACGAGGCTCTGCAGCCACAGCGGCAGCGTGCGCTGCGCGGGGTCCGTCATGACCACGAGGGCGAGCGTGTACTCGTTCCACGCCTGCAGGAAGCCGAAGACGCCGGCCGCGACGAGGCCCGGGGCAAGCAGCGGGAACGTGATCCGGAAGAAGGCGCCGACGCGGGACAGACCGTCGACCATGCCGGCCTCCTCGAGCTCGATCGGCACGCCCGCGACGAATCCGCGCAGCATCCAGATGGTGAAGGGCAAGATCGCGGCGGTGTAGACGAGCGCCAGGCCGGCCACCTTGTTGACCAGCCCCCAGCCGTCGAGGACCTGGTACTGGGAGATGAACAGGCCCTCGGCGGGGATCATCTGGACGACGAGGATCGCGAGGATGAACGACTTGCGTCCCTTGAACCGGAACCGGCTGACGGCGAGCGCGGCGAGGAACGCGAAGATCAGCGCCGCCACGAGCACCAGGACGACCACGGCCAGCGACGTCCGCATGGCCTGCCAGAACGTCCCGTCGTTGATGACCTGACGGATGTTCGAGATGGTCCCGCCGACCGGCAGCCACGCCGGGTTCTCGGCCTGCAGCTTGCTCAACGGCTGGAACGCGCTGTTGACCATCCAGTAGATCGGGAAGACCCAGGCGAGCGCGACGACGACGGCGAGGACGCCCAGGAGGCGGCGCGACATCCGGGACTGGCTGCGACCGGCCTCGCTGGTCTTCGCGGCGCGGACCCGGGCGGGCACCGCGCTGGTCGGAGCGGGACCCACGGGCGTGGGGGCGGACACGGTGCTCACAGCTCGTCCTCCTTGAGCATCTGGCGGATGTAGAACCCGGTCAGGGCGAGCGTGATGACCAGCATGATCGTGGCCAGCGCTCCAGCCGTGCCGAAGTCCTTCGAGTACGAGTAGATGAGCGTGCCGAGCAGGTTCGTGTCCCTCGTCGGCGCCCCGGCGCGCTGCAGCGTGTAGATCTGCGTGAAAACCTTCAGGTCCCAGATGACCTGCAGCAGCATGACGATCGACAGCACGGGACGGATCATCGGGATCGTGATCCCCCAGAACCGCTGCCGCGGGGACGCACCGTCGAGCTGCGCGGCCTCCATCGTCTCCTCGGGCACCTGGAGCAGCCCGGCGTAGACGGAGAACGCGACGAACGGCACGGACATCCAGACGACGATCACGGTCGCGACGAAGAAGAACGACAGCGGCTGGATGATCCACGAGTGGTGGGCCCACGAGTCGAGCCCGAAGACGTTGGCGAGCGTCCAGTTGATGACGCCGTTCTGGGTGTCGAACAGCCACTGCCAGACCGTCATGGACGCCAGGACCGGCGTTCCCCACGCCAGCAGCAGCGAGACCTGCAGGGTGATGCGCGCACCGCGTCCGACCCGCTGCATGAGCACCGCGAGCGCGACACCGATCAGCATGGTCACGGCCGCGTTCACCAGGCAGAAGGCGATCGAGCGGCCGATGACCGTCCAGACGTACGAGTCGGTCAGCAGGTCGGTGTAGTTCTGCAGACCCACCCACTCGGCGGGGGCGCCGAACTGCTGCTTGAGCCCGTACTCCTGGAAGGAGATGCGGAACTGACGCACGAGCGGGTAGCCGAGCGCGACGGCGATGAGGACGGTGGCCGGGACCAGGAGGGCGTAGCCGCCCAGGCGCGGGCGGCGCCGGCGGACCGGCGGGGTGGGCGCGGGCGTCGCGCTCCCGGGGATCGTGGGGGCAGTGGCTGCCATGAGGTGCTCCAGTCTGATGGCGCCTCGCGCGTCCTCGAGGACGGGGCGCCGCATCAGGGGCCGCACGGCTGCGCGCCGGTGCGACGGTGATCGGGTGGTCGGTGGTCGACCGGGGGTGACCCGGTCGACCACCGACCGTGAGCGAGTGCGCTTACTTGTTGAGCGTGTCGCTGATCTGCTGGTCGGTCGCAGCGGCAGCCTGCTTCAGGTCTGCACCGCTCGCGACCTTCTGGAAGAAGTCCTCCAGCGTGCGGTCGCCCTCGACGGTCGCCCAGTTCTCGGCGGCCGGGGTGAGCTTGGCCGAGAGGGCGGCGGCGACGGCGGCCTTGGCGTACACGTCGTCACCCATGGACGCGGTGTACTCGCTGTTGCCCGGGATGAGGCCGTTCTGGCCGAGCATGTTCTGGAAGTCGGCGGAGAAGATGATCTTCAGCAGGTTCTTCGCCAGCTCCTGGTGCTTGGACTTCGCCGGGATGGCGATGTTGGAGCCGCCCGCGAACGCCGTCGCGTACGAGCCCGCCTCGTTGCCCGGCATCGCGAAGACGCCGGTGTGCTTCTCGTTGCACTCCTGCTGCTTGGTGCGCTTCGCGGTCGCCTCGTCCGACTTGTCGTCGGCCGCGACACCCTCGTTGCACTCCGGCAGGTCGATGCTCCAACGGGCCCACGTGGGAGCCGAGAACATGGCTGCCTTGCCCTGGTTGAACGGCACCCACGGCTCGTTGGAGTCGCTGTCCGCGGGGGCGTGCGTGGCCGTCTTGAACAGGGTCTGCACCTGCTCCAGGCCCTTCATGGACTCGGCGGAGGACAGCGCGCCCTTCCACTGGTCGCCGTCCTTGACCGCGAGGTCACCGCCGGCGGTGTAGATCCAGGTGGCGCCGTTGTACCAGTCCTGACCGGGGAACCAGAAGCCGGAGACCTTGTCGGTCGTGAGCTTCTGCGCGACGGTCGTGAAGTCGGCGAGCGTCGTCGGGATGTCGACGCCGGCCTTCTCGAACATGTCCTTGTTGTAGAACACGGCGCGGGCGCCCGAGTAGTACGGGACCGCCATGATCTTGCCGTCGGCGGTGCCGGCCTCGACGAAGCCCTTGAGGAGCTTGTCGCCGCCGAGGGCCTCGTACTGGTCCGTCAGGTCCGAGAACGCACCCGCGTACGTGAACGTCGCGGACTGGGTGTTGCCGATCTCGACGACGTCGGGCGTCTGGTCGGCCGACTGCAGAGCGGTCTGCAGACGCGGGACGAGGCCGTTCCAGTCCTGCTGCTCGATGACCAGCTTCGAGCCCGGGTTCTCGCTGGCGAACGTCGTCGTCAGGTAGTCACGCAGCGCCTGCGGCGTGTCCGTGCCGTTGAGCCACAGCTTGATCGTCGCGGCCTCGGGGGCCGCCGACGTCTCGCCGGCGGTGGGCTTGGCCGACTCCGACGGGGTGTCGCTGTCAGAGCTGCACGCGGTCAGCGCGAGCGCTGCCGCCACGCCGACGGCCGCGAAACGTAGGATCTTCACGTTGGGGTTCCTCCCGTGAGCGAGGCGAGCGCCGGACGGCGTCGCCGAGGGGTGATTCCGACTTGCAGTTGCCGGCTCGGGGTCGTCACGAGACCCCGAGCTGGCCTGAAAGAACCAGCACTGCCGCACCGGCCAGTGCTCCGTCCTCGTCCAGCGATCCCATCCGCATCGCCAGCTCCTGCCCGATCACGGGCATGGTGCGTGTGCGCACGGTGGCCAGTGCCGATTCCCGCAGGGCCCCGTCCAGGAGCTCGGGGGGACCGGCCAGCACGACCTCGGCGAGGTCGAGGGCACTGACGACGGGGGCCAGGGCGATGCCCAGCCTCCGCCCGACCGACGCCAGGGCGGCGTCGGAGTCTTCGTCGGACAGACCCGCGATGCGGCGGCGCAGGGCCGGCACGCTCAGCAGGGTCTCGAGGCAGCCGCGGCGGCCGCAGGCGCACGCGTCGGGTTCCTCGCCGGCCGTGTCGTCGTCGACCACGGTGACGTGCCCGATCTCGCCGGCCGCGTGGTGGCGTCCGACCACCAGGGCCCCGTCGACGACGATGCCGGCGCCGACACCCTGCCCGACCGTGACGATCATGGAGCCGGAGCCCGCCGCGTCGCCGTAGGTGAACTCTCCCAGTGCGCGGGTGTTGGCGTCGTTCGCGACGTGCACGGCGACGCCCAGGCGCTGCGCGAGCAGCTCGGCGAGCGGCAGGTCGTACCAGCCGCGGTTGGGGGCCTGCACGACGCGGCCGTCCGTGTCGATGACACCGGGCGACGCGATGCCGACGCCGATCACCGGGCGGTCCGCGGCGGCGAGCAGCTCGCGGCAGAGGTCCTCGAGCAGCTGCACCGCGTCGTCGCCCGTGCGGCCGTCCAGCGGGAGCGCGTGGCGCTTGACCACTCCGCCCACCAGGCTCATCACCGCGCCGCGCATGCGGTGGTCGTCGGTGAGGTCGACCGCGACGATCTGGAAGGCCTCGGTCCGCATCCCGACGAGCGTCGCGGGCTTGCCCACCTTGCCCTCGGAGCGGACCCCGAGCTCGGTGACCAGTCCCTCCGCCATGAGGTCCGCGACGAGTCCGGATACGGTGACACGCGTGAGACCGGTGCTCCGGGCCACGTCGGCGCGGGACGACGGGCCCTCGTGGAACAGGTGCGCGAGCACCATCGACCGGTTGTGCGCCCGCGCGTGCTCGGGCAGCGCCTTGGCGGTCGGTCGCAGCGCGCGTCCGACTCCTCGTGTGCCGCCCACCCGGGGCTGACCGACCGTTGTCATGTTTGTTAGTAGAACTTCCTTACAAATCAAAGTCAAGCCTCGCTTGTGACCGTGACCACATCGTGACCGTGGCGTAACACGTGGTCATCGGTCCGACGGCGGGCCGCAACATAGAATCGTCACGAACCGCTCGGAACGCGGACGAGCCCGACGTGCTCGGGGACGGTTGAATGACCCCATGGAGCTCGGGTTCTACACGTTCGGCGACGTCCACCCCTCCCCCGTGACGGGCGAGGTGGTCTCGCCCGGGCAACGGCTGCGCGACGTGCTGGAACGCATCCGGCTGGCCGACGAGGTGGGCCTGCAGTACGCCGGGATCGGCGAGCACCACCGCCCCGACTACGCGATCTCGTCCCCGTCGACCGTCATCGCGGCCGCGCTCGCGCAGACCTCGGCCATCACCGTCGGGTCGGCCGTGACCGTGCTGTCGACCGAGGACCCCGTCCGCGTCTACCAGCAGTTCGCGACGATGGACCTGTACTCGGAGGGCCGGGTGGAGCTGCTCGCGGGTCGCGGGTCGTTCATCGAGTCCTACCCGCTGTTCGGGGCCTCGCTGGATGACTACGACGAGCTCTACGACGAGAAGATCGCCCTGCTCCTCCAGCTCGACCTCGACGATCGCACCACCTGGTCCGGCCGCTTCCGCCCCGCGCTCGACGACGCGCTGGTCCTGCCCCGCCCGTTCGACAAGCCTGGCCGCGGGCCGCACCTGGAGATCGCCGTCGCGACCGGCGGGAACCCGCAGTCGTCGGCCCGGGCGGGCCTGCTGGGCCTGCCCATCAGCTACGCGATCATCGGCGGTCAGCCTGCGTCCTTCGCACCGCTCGTCGACCGGTACCGACGCTCGTACGAGCAGGCCGGACCGGCAGTCCGAGAGCGCCTGGCCCCCGACGCACGCCCGTTCGTCGCCGTCGCCGGGATGGGGTTCATCGGCGACGACAGCCGGCAGGCCCGCGAGTTCTTCTACCCGTACTGGCTCGAGTCCATGGGCCGGATCGCCTCCGAGCGCGGCTTCTCGATGCCCAACCGCATCTCCTACGAGTCCCAGTCCGCGCGCGGCGGCGCGTACTTCATCGGGCACCCCGAGGAGGTCGCCGAGCGGATCGTGGCCCTGCACGCCGTGCTCGGCCACGACCGCCAGGCGTTCCAGATGGACCTGTCCGGCGTCCCGCAGCGCGAGTCGCTGCGCGCCATCGAGCTGCTCGGCACGCAGGTCGCGCCGCTGGTCGCCGACGCGCTGCGCTGAGGAGTCACCAGATCCAGCGGAGCACCGTCACGAACCCGGTGACGGCCAGCGCCGCCAGCCCGACGACGAGCAGGAAACAGCCGAGGTCGGCCCATCCGCTGCTGGTCCGCCCCCGCTGATCGCCGATCCGCATCTCCCAGGACAGTTGCTTCCCGGCCCGGTCCTCCGCGGCTGAGCGGACCCCGTGCAGCCGGGCGCGCGCCGCATCGTCGCTCGCGTCGTCCTCGTGCCCGGTCCACCGCAGCGCGGCCATGATCTGCACGGGGTCGTCCTGGAACAACCGCTCGAAGGCCCGGTCCTCGGCGGCGTCGCGCTGCTCGCGCAGGTAGCTCCAGCGTCCTGCTTGGGCCGCGTTGCCCTCGAGCCGGTAGACGTCCGCGAGCCGGTCGCGCAGATCGAGCCGCTGCGGGAGGCGCAGGACCAGCGACCGCAGCCGGAACCGGGCAGCGCGCAGGTCGCCGACGGCGATGAGCTCGTCGACCGTCGCGAGGGTCTGCTCGATCGGCACGGGGAGCACGGTAGGCGGCTCGGACGACCGCGGACCAGCGGAATCCGGCACGCGCCCGCAGCAACCAGCCGCACCTGTGACAGATGTCGCCTCCTGGGGCCGCGGGACGCCTCAGGAGATCACTCCTGTCACACGTGCGGCTGGTTGCTGACGCGCGCCGGGCTGCGGAGCGGCGCGCACTCGCGGAAGGGGGTCAGGCCGCGGTCCGGCCGGGCGTGGCCGGACCGGCTGGTCGGTCAGCGGCGGGTCGGTCAGGGGCGGGGCGGTCAGGGGCGGGTCGGTCAGGGGCGGTCAGGGGTGGCCGGCGCCTGCGACCCAGCCGAGAGCGCCCGCATGGCGGACGGACTCGCTCGCGCGCCGCACGCCCTCCTCGAGCGCGGCGAGCGGGTCGGACCCGCGCGCGAGCGCCGCGGCCATCGCGCCGTGCAGGACGTCGCCGGCGCCGAGGGTGTCGACGACCTCGTCGGCCGGCACCGCCGGCGGCCGCACGACCGCCGGCTCCGGCATCCGGACGTGCACCGGCCCGTCGCCGGACGACTGCGCGACGAACGTCGGGCCGAGCGCGGCGACGGCCTCGAGCAGGTCGTGCACGGCTTCGAGGTGGAGCGCAGACGCCTCGCGGCCACCGGCCCTCGCTCCGGCCACTCCGGTGGAGCCGGTCGAGAGCCGGAAGTCGGCAGACAGCACGGCATGGTCGACGTGCGCGAGCAAGGTCTCCAACCCCGGCTTCCAGCTGCCGCCGTCGAGCAGGACGGGCGCGTCCGCGCGGGCCGCGAGCTCGAGTGCCGCGGACAGGTGGTGCCCGTCGACCAGCAGCGCGGTGGCGCCGGCGAGCAGCTCGTCGGCCCGGTCCGCGACGGACAGGTCACCGGTTGACGTCGCGTTCACGGAGACGACGGCCCGCTCCCCCGTCGCGCGCGTGACCAGCACGGTCGATACCGCGGGTGCCCCCGGCCGTCCGGCCAGCAGGTCGACCACCTCGACGCCGGCCGCCGTCAGGCCCGCGCGTACGAGGTCCGCGATCGGCGACTCGCCCAGCGCGGTGACCAGGCGCGTCGCCACCCCCAGCGCCACGGCGGTCGCGGCGGCGTTCGCGGCCGGCCCGCCGAACGTGACGGTCAGGTCCCGGGCGACGACCTTCTGGTTGGCTCCGGGAACGGCGTCGACCACCTGGACCACGTCGAGCGTGGCCAGCCCGCAGCAGACCAGCAGGGGCGCGTCGGCGGGGGCGGGCGGATTCATGTCAGGCCGGCAGCGGCACGGCCCGCGTCGGCCGGTCGACGAGGATCCATGTGCAGACGCCGAGCACGGCGGCGACCAGCACCACCGACACCCAGGCGTTCAGGAAGTGCCCGATGACGTGCGCCGCGACGAAGCACACGGCCCCGATCACGACGACGGCGACGACCCGGGCAGCCCCCGCGGCGCGGCTGCGCCACGCGCACCACGCCACGCCGGCCAGCAGCACGACGCCGCCGAGTGCGCGCACGCCCGTGGTCTGCGCGACGGCGAACCCGACGACGAGGGTGAGGGCGGCGATGAGGGCGGTGGGCACACGGGACACGCCGCCACTCTAGGCGCGCACCCGTCGGGCCGACCCGAGCGTCCGTGGGCCGACGGTCCCGCGCACGAGGGCACCACCCCGCACTAAGTTGGAGGCAGTCCCCGCACCATCCGTCAGAGAGGCCTCACCCGTGTCCACGCAGCCCATCGACGCCACCACCACGAGCGCCTGGCAGGACCTGTCCGAGCACGAGTCGACGCTCACGCCCGACCTGCGCGGCTGGTTCGCCGACGACCCCGGCCGCGCAGAGCGCCTGACGTTCCGGCTCGCCGACCTGCACGTCGACCTGTCCAAGAACCTGGTCACCGACGACACGGTGGCGCTGCTGCTGCGCCTGGCCGACGAGGTGGGCGTGGCGGACCGCCTGCAGGCCATGCTGCGTGGCGACCACATCAACGTCACCGAGGACCGCGCGGTGCTGCACACGGCGCTGCGTCGTCCCGCCGGTGCGCAGCCCGCGCTCGTCGTCGACGGTCAGGACGTGGACCACGACGTGCAGGAGGTCCTCGACAAGGTCTCGGCCTTCGCGGACCAGGTGCGCAGCGGCGCCTGGACGGGCGTGACCGGCGAGCGCGTGAAGACGGTCGTCAACATCGGCATCGGCGGCTCGGACCTGGGTCCGGTCATGGCGTACGAGGCCCTCAAGCCGTACGTGCAGGACGGCCTCGAGGTGCGGTTCGTCTCGAACATCGACCCCACGGACCTGGCGGAGAAGGTCAAGGACCTCGATCCCACGACCACGCTGTTCATCGTCGCGTCGAAGACGTTCGGCACGCTCGAGACGCTGACGAACGCCCGCCTGGCGCGCGACTGGCTGTGGGAGAAGCTGGGCACGGCCGACGACGACACCGCGCGCAACGAGGCCGTCGCCAAGCACTTCGTCGCCGTCTCGACGGCCCTCGACAAGGTCGCCGCGTTCGGCATCGACCCCACCAACGCGTTCGGCTTCTGGGACTGGGTGGGCGGGCGCTACTCGGTGGACTCGGCGATCGGCACGTCGCTCGCGATCGCGATCGGCCCCGACGCGTTCCGTGACTTCCTGGCCGGCTTCCACGCGGTCGACGAGCACTTCGCCACCACCCCGGCCGAGCGCAACGTGCCGCTGCTGATGGGCCTGCTCAACGTCTGGTACGTCAACTTCCTGGGCGCGCACACCCACGCGGTGCTGCCGTACGCCCAGTACCTGCACCGCTTCCCCGCGTACCTGCAGCAGCTGACGATGGAGTCGAACGGCAAGTCGGTGAAGTGGGACGGTTCGCCCGTCACCACTCCGACCGGCGAGGTGTTCTGGGGCGAGCCCGGCACGAACGGACAGCACGCGTTCTACCAGCTCATCCACCAGGGCACGCGCCTGATCCCGGCCGACTTCATCGCCGTGGCCAACCCCGCGCACCCGCTCAAGGACGGCGACACCGACGTCCACAGCCTGTTCCTGGCCAACTTCTTCGCCCAGACCAAGGCCCTGGCCTTCGGCAAGACGGCCGACGAGGTGCGCGCCGAGGGCACCGACGAGGCGATCGTGCCGGCGCGCGTGTTCTCGGGGAACCGCCCGACGACGTCGATCCTGGCCGCGTCGCTCACGCCGAGCGTCCTGGGCCAGCTCATCGCGCTCTACGAGCACATCACGTTCGTCCAGGGCGTGGTGTGGGGCATCGACTCCTTCGACCAGTGGGGTGTCGAGCTCGGCAAGAAGCTGGCCCTCGAGGTGGCTCCGGCGGTCCAGGGCGACGCCGCCGCGCTGGCGACCCAGGACCCCTCGACCAAGTCCCTCATCGCGACCTACCTCTCCCTCCGCGCCTGAGCCTCTGCTCTCACCACTCACTGCCGGATCGACCGTGTGCTGCTTTTCGCGCGCTATGCAGGCGAAAAGCAGCACACGAGCGCGACCAGCGCGGGAGCAGGTGACCGGACCGCGCTGGAACTGCGTGGGTGCGTGATCTGCCCAGGACTCACAGGCCGCGCAAGACACGGGAGCAGCTTGGGGTGGGACGCGGCGGCGTGTCGCAGGTGCGGCTTAGGCTCGGACCATGGCCGAGGTAACGCGGGCGCGGGTGGATGCGTGGACGTGGGCGGTGCGGCTCTTCCCGACGAGGTCCGCGGCGGCCGCCGCGTGCAAGGCCGGCCACATCCGCGTCAACGGTGATCGCGCCAAGCCGGCCACGATGGTCGTGCCGGGCGACGAGGTCGTGGTGCGCGGCGGTGAGCGGGAGCGCATCGTCGTCGTGACCCGCACGATCATCAAGCGGGTCGGGGCACCCGTGGCCGTGACCTGCTATCTCGACCGCTCCCCGGCGGTCCCGCCCAAGGAGCAGGTGGCCGTCATGGCGCAGCGCGACCGCGGCGCCGGGCGCCCGACGAAGCGCGACCGTCGCCTCATCGAGCGGCTGCGCGGCCACTGACGATGCCGGTTCCACGGCCCGCACCCGAGCGCCGGACGAACGACACCGACGTGACGACGCACGACAGACCCCCCGAGCGGCCGCGGCGCGACGCGTCCGCCGCTCCCACCGCGGACGACGATCGCCGCTGGGTGACCGTGTACCGCCCCGATCGCCCGCTCGACGTGCGTCGGACGCTCGCACCGCACCGGCGGGGCGCGTACGACCCGGCGTGGCGCACCGCGCCCGACGGCGCGACGTGGCGGGCCCACCGCACACCGGACGGCCCCGCGACGACCCGCATCGAGGCGCGGCGGGACGGCGTCCACGCCACGGCGTGGGGTCCGGGCGCCGAGCGGGCCGTCGCCGAGCTTCCCGGCCTGCTGGGCGAGCGCGACGACGACACCGGCTTCGACCCGAGCCTGCACCCGCTGGTCCGCGACGCCCACCGCCGCCTGCCAGGCCTGCGCATCGGCCGGTCGGGGTACGTGTTCGAGGCCCTGGTCCCGGCGGTCATCGAGCAGCGTGTGGTCGGCCTCGACGCGAAGGCGTCGTGGCGGCGGCTCGTCGCACAGCACGGCGAGCCGCCGCCCGGCCCCACGCCCGAGGGCCTGCGGGTGCCGCCGTCGGCAGCCGGCTGGGCGGCCGTGCCCGTGTGGGACTGGCGGCGTGCGGGAGTCGAGGGGCAGCGTGCGGACACGATCGGCCGTGCTGCTGCGGTCGCCCACCGGCTCGACGAGGACGTGCCCCTGGCCGAGACACGTCGACGCCTGCTCACCGTGCGCGGCATCGGGCCGTGGACCGTCGCCGAGACGACGTCCCGCGCCCTCGGCGACGCTGACGCCGTCTCGGTGGGCGACTACCACCTGGCCCATCTGGTGGGCTGGGCGCTGACCGGCAGCCGGACGGATGACGACGGCATGCTGGAGCTGCTGGAGCCGTGGCGCGGCCACCGACAGCGCGTGATCCGGCTGCTCGAGATCACGCAGGCCACGAACGCACCCCGGTTCGGTCCGCGCTCTCCACGCGCCGCTCCCCTGCGCTGAATCCGGTCGGGCCTCGCTGTCGATCCCCCGCGCGCCCGACCGTCACCCCCACGAGAGCCCGATCCCGACGACGAAGGAGACACCGTGGAATACCTGCTGCTGGTCTGCGAGGACCCGAACGCCGACCCCTACGACCCCGCGCTGGACAACATCGAGGAATGGGTGGCGAGCACCGACGGCATGGGCACGCGCCGCCAGGGTGATCGGCTCGCCAAGGCGGATGCGGCGCGGACCGTGCGTGTGCGCGGCGGGCAGGTCTCCGTCACGGAAGGGCCGTTCGCGGAGCTCGGTGAGCTCATCGCCGGCTACGACCTGCTCGAGTGCGACTCGCTGGAGCAGGCCGTCGAGATCGCGGCCCAGCACCCGATGGCGCGGTTCGGTCAGATCGAGGTCCGCCCGATCTGGACCCTGGGTCTGAGCTCGTAGCCGACCAGGTCACACCGTGGCGCGCTGGCGTCGGACGCAGTCCACCAGGCAGGATCGGGGGTAGCCACCCCGATCCGCCTGGAGGAACCCCCGTGAGCAGCACCAGCCCCGTCGAGCGCAACGGCTCCCCCGCCAAGGCCGTCGGCGCCTTCTTTGCCTTCCTGCTCTTCCTGGGTGGCCTCGTGCTGTTCACCGTCGCGTTCAACGTCAAGGACGGCGAACCGTACGTCTTCGCGGCCGGCATCCTGGCCATCACGCTGTCGTTCATGATCCCGACGACGATCCTGCCTGCGCTCGAGGACCGCGAGAGCTGAGCCCGCTCCCGGGCCGCTGACCAGCGACGACCTTCACAGGTCTCGCACCTGATCTCTCCCGCACCACCCCGCGAACACCTGCGGGAGGCACGCCGGCGACCCTAGTTTGCGGAGGGTGAGCACCCCGTCCCCCGCACGCCACTCGCGCCGCCCCGCACGCACCCACCGCGTCGCCGTCGGGGTCACAGCGGCCCTCGTCGCCGTCCCGCTCTTCGTGGCCAGCGGCGCGTTCGCCGTCTACCAGCACCTCAACCACAACCTCGACACCGCCACCGACGTCGACAAGTACCTGGGCACCACCCGCCCGACGACGAGCGCGAGCGCGACCGCCGACCCCCTCGTCGACGGCTACGAGGGCAGGCCCGTCAACATCCTGGTGATGGGCATCGACTCGCGCGACGGCGAGAACTCGGAGTTCGGGTACGTGCCCGGCATGCGATCGGACTCGATGTTCCTGGTCCACCTTCCCGCAGACCGTTCCCGGGTCGACGTGGTCTCGGTGCCGCGGGACTCGCTGCTGCCGCGGCCGGAGTGCACGCACGACGACGGGAGCACGTCACCGGCCGTCGCGTCAGCCATGGTCAACGAGTCGTTCGAGGTGGGCGGCGGCAAGGACGGGAACCTCACGACGGCCGCCGCGTGCACCCGCAAGACGTTCGAGGCCGCCAGCGGCGTGCGCACCGACGAGCACGTCGTCGTCAAGATGGTGGGCGTCCGCAACGTCATCAACACCCTCGGCGGGGTCCCGTTCTGCGTCCCCGTGAAGATGGACTCGAAGAAGTCGGGTCTGCACGTCCTTCCGGGCGAGCAGGTGTTCGACGGGCAGACGTCGATCCAGTGGCTGCGCACGCGTACCGGTGTGGGCGGTGACCTGTGGATCGGCAGCGACCTCAAGCGCCTGGACCGCCAGCACGAGTTCCTGCAGGCGGTGGCGGACAAGGTCCACTCGGAGAACCTGCTCGGCAAGCCGACGAAGCTCCTCAAGGTGCTGGACCAGGCGACCAAGGCCATCAGCGTCAGCCCGGGGCTCGGCGACCTGCGCTCGATCGCCGGTCTCGCCTCCACGCTGCGCGGGATCGACGGCGGTGACATCGAGGCCGTCACCGTCCCGACGGCGTCCGTCCCGCACACGGGCGGCCGCGTCGCGTGGACGTCGGCCGCCGACGACATCTGGCAGCGGATCGCCGACGACCGTCCGCTCGTCGACCCGGCACCGAAGCCGTCGTCGACGGGCACCTCGACGCACACCGCCGAGCCCCACCCGACGAAGAGCGCCGGCGTCTGCGGCTGACCGTCACCCGGCGCCCAGAAAGTGCGCGAGGATGGCGGGAGCCGATCCTGAGGAGTTCCGCGTGACCGAGCAGCAGCCCGAGCAGCCTCGCATGAATGTCGAGTCGTTCAACCTCGACCACCGCACCGTCGCCGCGCCGTACGTGCGCCTCGCCGACACCAAGCAGCTCCCGGCGGGCGACGTCATCGAGAAGTACGACGTCCGCTTCACGCAGCCCAACGTCGCGCACCTCGAGATGCCTACGGTGCACTCCCTCGAGCACCTCTTCGCGGAGAAGTCGCGCAACCACTCGGACCGCGTCATCGACTTCTCGCCGATGGGCTGCCAGACCGGCTTCTACCTGATCCTGCAGGGCCGCTGGGACTACGACGAGGTGCTCGACCTGGTCGAGGCGACGCTGCAGGACGTGCTCGCCGCCGACGAGGTGCCCGCCGCGAACGAGGTGCAGTGCGGCTGGGGCGCCAACCACACGCTGGCCGGTGCGCAGGACGCGGCCCGAGCGTTCCTGGCCGAGCGCGACGCGTGGTCGCAGGTCACCGCCTGAGCGGCACGCGCTCGCACGACGACGGGCGGCGATGCGGCTCCTCGTGCGAGGTGCCGCATCACCGCCCGTCGGTCGTCCGAGCCCGGTGGGTCAGGCGTTCGTCGTCGTGGCGTCGCCGTCGTCGGACGACGACTGGCTGTTCGAAGGAGCCTGGCCGTCACCGCCGGGACCGCCCTGGCCGCCGTCCGGCGGGGCCTGGCCGTCGCCGCCGGGGCCCCCGCCCTGACCGCCACCCATGCCGCCGCCCATCCCGCTCGAGACCTCGCCCGCGGTGCCGGTGCCGACGGAGGTGGCGCCGCTCGCGTCGCCGTCGTGCGACAGCGGTCCCGTCACCGTGGTCCCGGCGCTGCCGCCGACCGCCGCGGTGTAGGTCTCGCCGTCCGTGACGTCGGCCGACGAGTACACGACCGACGAGTACGACCTGGTGGCCGTGAACGTGGCGAGCACGTTGCCGTCGGAGTCCTCGACCTGGATCACGTCTCCGGCGCTGCCGGCCTGGTCCAGCGTGATGCCGACGAACGACTGCGACGAGCCGTCCGAGGGCGTCTGTGCCATGCCCGACGACCCGACGGCGATCATCTCGCCTCCCGAGATCTCGTACGTCCCGTTGTAGTCCAGGGCGCCGTTCCCGTCGTTCTCCGGACCGGACACGACGACCGTGCCGCCGCTCTGCGTGATCGAGCCGTTGGAGTCCAGGCCGTCGCCGTCGGCGTCGATCACGAGCGTGCCGCCGGTGATGGTGACCATGACGTTCTCGTCGTTGCCCATCTCGCCGCCGCCCATGCCGCCGCCGGGGCCGCCCTGTCCGCCGTCCTGTCCGCCGTCCTGCGCGTCGCCCTGCTGGGCGTCGTCGTCGGACGTCGTCGCGTCGGTCGTCTCGTCGGACGACCCGGCCGACCCGTTCACGCCGTCGTCGCTGGACCTCACGGACGTGTCGCCGCCCGCGACGACGATCTGCGCGGCCTCGAGGCCCTCGTAGGACGTCGCGACGTCGACCGTGCCGCCCGAGATCTGCAGCGCGTCGTCGGCGTGGATGCCGTCGTCGCCCGTCGCGAGCGTGACGGCCCCGTCGGTGACGGACACGATGCCGTTGGAGTGGACGGCGTCGTCGGACGCGTCGACCGAGACGGTGCCGCCGCCGATCACGACCGACGCACCGCCCTTGATGCCCTTGGTCGACGTCTCGTCGGTGGGCTCGGTCCCGTGGCCGCCGCCGGCGACGACGGTGACGGTGCCGTCGGCGATCACGGCGTCGGTCTGCGCGTCGATCCCGTCGCCGTCGGCCGTCAGCGTGACGGTCCCGCCCGCGACCTCGACGTAGCCGAGCGTGGTGTCCTTCTCGTTGTCGGACTTGAGCGCGTCGCCACCCGAGGTGACCGTGACGGTCCCGTCGTCGATCACCAGGTAGTCCTTGCCGCGGATGCCGTCGTCGGCGGCGGTGACCGTGATGGTCCCCGAGTCGATGACCAGCCCGTCCTTGCTGGTGATGCCGTCGTTGGCGTTGCCCTCGACGTCCAGCGTGCCGGTTCCGGTGATGGTCAGGTCGGCGGAGCTGAAGAGCGCCGCGTTGGGGGCGTCGTCGCCGGTGTCGCTGTACTCCTGGGCGTCGGAGAGGTGGTTGGCGGAGCCGTCGGCCAGCTCGATGACCACGTCGCCGGCGTCCGTGACCGCGATCGCGGACGTCGTGGAGCTCGTGATGTCGGCGCCGTCGAGGATCAGGCGCACCGTGCCGTCGTCGGCGCTGTCGACGACGATCGAGCCGTCCGTCAGCGTGCCGCTGATGCGGTACGTGCCCGCCGCGCTGATGGTGACGGTCGAGCCGTCGGCCTTCGCACCGTCGCCCGTCACCGTGGCGGACGTGTCGTCCAGGGTGATCGTGGTCTCGTCGCCGGTCGCGTCCGACGCGGTGTGCGCGGCCGTGTTGGCGGCCATCGTGCTCTCGACCGTCACGTCCGCGTCCGCCGCGCTGGGCGTGGTGGTCGTGGTCGCGGCGGTGCCGGAGTCGGTCGACGAGGCGGGGTCGGAGGTGCAGCCGGCCAGCACGACGGCGACGAGCGCCGCGGGGGCGACCACGCGGGTGATGAGGCGCTTCATGATGATGCTCCTTACGTAGGTCAGGAGGTGGCCGCGGCCACGTGCCTGTCGAGGACTCGACGCCAGGGCGTCGCGGGAAGATCGGGGTGCAGGACGGCCATGCCGGTCCCGTACTTGGAGATGCGGACGGGGCGGTGGCCCAGCCGCCACAGCGCGCGGTCGGTCGACGAGGGCGTCGACCCGGTCTTCGTCTCGACGACCGCCAGGCCCGCGAGCACGCGCTCGCTGCCGGAGTCCGCGTCGGTCCAGACCAGGTTCGTGTCGATCGTCGTGCGGCTGTCCGGGCGCCCGGGCTGCGCGGCGGGGACGTGCAGGGTCAGACGGTCGTACGTGCTGACCAGGGTCGGGGCCATCGGGCCGTCGAGCTCACCGAGCAGCTCAGTGGTGAACTCCTGGGCCGGGTCGTCCAGCTCGGTGCGGCCGGTGGCCTCGTGCTCCTGGCGGGTCTTGACCGTCGCTCCGCGCGGTCCGCGGGTCTTGACCTCGACCCAGCAGCGGTCCGAGTCCAGGTAGGTGCGGGTGCGGACCTTGAACCGGTTGCGTCGGCGCCGCGCGGCCCCCAGGTAGCTGGTCAGCGACGGGGTGTCGAAGTAGACCGACTCGTAGCCGAACCCGCGCTGCCCGTCGATCTCCAGCACCCGGGTGGCCGGGTCCAGGGCCCCGACGACCGCGGGCAGGGCCCGCAGCGGGACCAGGTACTTGCGGTCCACGCGGGTCTGCAGCGAGGCAGCGGCGTCCAGCTCGGCGAGCGAGATCGGGGCGAGGTGCGTCGTGGCGATCATCGGGTCGCCTCCTGCGTGGAGGTCGCGGCGACCGTCTCGACGACGGCTGCTGCGGGGGCGCCGGTCGCGTAGCGGACCTCGACGACCGTGGTGTCGTTGACCAGGTCGAGCCGCTGCACGGACACCTGGTAGACGCGGCAGCCCAGCAGCCGCTCGACGTGAGCGACCAGCGCCACCTCGTCGGCGATGGCTCGGTCCACGACCATCGTCTGCTGGCGGTAGCGGGACAGGAGCCGCGGGCTGTCGGCGAGCGCGATGACCACGACGACCAGCGCCATGAGCGCGACGCTCAACCAGATCGGGTCCACGCCGAGGCCGCCGATGAGGCCCAGCGCCAGAGCCGCGAAGTAGTACGCGACCTCGTGCTGCGAGAGCTCGGTGCTGCGCAGGCGGATGATCGACAGCACCCCGAACAGCCCGAGGCCCAGGCCGGCGCCGACCGTGCTCTGCGCGAGCACCCCGGCCACCGCCAGCACGCCGACGTTGACACCGAGGTACGCGACCACGAGGTCGCGGCGGTGGTGCCGCGGCAGGTACACCGCGAAGGTGAGGACGGCGATGGCGACAAGGTCGACGGCGTAGAGCACGTACGGGGACATCTGGGACCTCCTGGGGGGTTCGTGTTGCGTACTATTCAGCCCGCGTTCACTGAGCGTTCGCTGTGCGAGCGCTGAGGCGCGGGTACGGATCGGGCGTGCCCGGCGAACACGGCGGTGCGCTGGACCTGGTAGCCGACGACGAACAGGGCGAGGTCGGTGCCGACCTTCGCGACGAGCAGGGGCACGCCGACCGCGGTCGACGCCCACAGCGAGGCGTAGCCCGCCATCAGCAGCAGCGCGGCCAGCACCCAGTAGCGGACGGCCTCACGGCCCACGGGCTGGCGGGCGCGTCGTCGGAAGACCCACAGCCGGTTCACGGCGAAGTTGACCGTCGAGCTGGCGACCCGAGCGCCGATCACCGACGCGAGCAGCGACCCGGTGACCGCCATGAGAGCCAGGAGCACGAGCGCGTCGACCGCGAAGGCGAGCAGCGACGAGGCGGCGAACCGCACGAGCGGTGCGTAGATCCGCGCGGAGTCGACCAGCGGCCTGAAGTGCGACGACGCGTTGCCGTCGAGGTAGACGGTCGCGATCGTGACCTCCTCGACCGGAAGCCCCTCGGCCGCCGCGCGCAGCAGGACGACGAGCTCGTACTCGAACCGCTCCCCACGCACACCGAGCAGCCAGGGCAGCATGTGCGCGGGGTACGCGCGCAGCCCGGTCTGGGTGTCCTGGACCGAGCAGCCCGTCCCGGCGCGGAACGCCCAGCGTGTGCACGCGTTGCCGAACCGGCTGCGCAGGGGGACGGTGCCCGTGAACTGCCGCGCCCCGAGCACCACGGCGGTGTCCCCCGCGAGCGCGTGGTCCGCGACCGCGAGGATGTCCGCGGGCGTGTGCTGGCCGTCGCAGTCCGCGCACACGACGCCCTGCCCGGGGTGCTGCGTGGCGACGTACGTGAACCCCGTCTTGAGCGCGCGGCCCTTGCCCTGGTTCACCGGGTGCGTCAGCAGGGTCGCGCCGGCGTCGACGGCCGCCGCGAAGACCGGCGCGTAGTCCGGCCCGCTGCCGTCGTCGACCAGCACGACGTCCGTCGTCGGGCGCTCCCGGCGCAGCGCACGCACCAGGTGGACGAGGCGTTCGTCGGGCTCGTAGGCCGGGATCAGGACGATCACGACGACACCGCCGAGCTGAGGCCGCCGATGTACAGGATGTCGGAGGTGCCGCGTTCCTTGCCCTTGCCGAGCGGGTCGTTGACGAGCTCGCCGTCGAACACCATGGTCGACGAGCCGCCGCCGTCGATGTTGTACGCGGTCGTGGCACCCAGGCTCTTCATGATGTCGGCGAGGCCGGTCATCGTGACGCCCTTGCTGTAGCCGGGGCTGCGGCCGTCGACGACGACGAAGACCAGGTGGTTGTCGTCGATCACACCGATCGCCGTGCGGGGTTGCTCGCCCTGGATCGAGTGGTTGCCGAAGTTGGTGTCAACCTCGACGTCGTCGATCCCGTCGACGACCTGACCGTCCTCGAGCAGCGCGGGCCCGAAGCTCAACGTGTTCCAGACCCCGGCGTCGACGAGCGTCTGCGCGTCCGTCGTGGTCTCGTCGTAGACCTCGACGTGGCCGTCGCGGTAGAACGCGAGCCCCTCCCGCGCGCCCTTGTCGCGGTAGACGACGCCGTTGCGGATGACGATGCCCGTGTCGCGGAAGCCGTAGTAGTCGCCGTTGATGGCGAAGATCGCGTCGTTGTCGGCCGCGATGTCGGAGGTGTCCTCGACGATGTTGGTGCCGAACTCGTTGTTCGCGAACGCGGAGCGCAGGGTGGTCGCGTCGTCGAGCGTGACGTCGGCGACGTAGTAGGTGACCGTGTCGTCGCCCGTGCCGGTCGTGACCTTCGTGATGCTGACGTCGGTGTCGTCGGACGTGTAGCTGGTGGGGGTGATCGTGCCTGCGGCCGAGTCGGCGCTCGAGGTCTCGTCGGACGAGTCACCCGACGAGCTCCCCGACTGCTGCGCCTCGTAGGCGGCGACGTCGGAGATCTCGACGTGGTCGAGGACGAACCGGTTCAGGGCCCACGCCGTGCCGCCGCCTGCGGCCAGCACGAACGCGAGGCTGGACGCGACGACGGCCCGGCGGACCTTGTGCGGCTTGCGGGGGGCTGAGTTCTCCATGCCCCTTGTCTATGGAGCCGCGGTATCCCCCGGATGTGGCGCCCCTGTGCCCCGCCTGAGCATCGGTCCCCCGGGCTACAGCTCGGCCAGCTGCGGGACCGCCGGGGCGACCTGGTCGCGGATCCACGGGGCCGGGTCCGTCTCCGGGACGCGCAGGATGACGGTGTCGACGCCGAGCCCGGCATACGGGCGCATCTCCTCGACGAATCCGTCGACGTCGCCGGCCAGGAGCTGGGCGCCGCCCGCGAGGATCGTCACGCGGACGTCCGCGGGGTCGCGGCCGACGTCGTCGCAGTGCCCCTGCAGCACGTCGAGCTTGTGCCGCGTCTCGTCGACGGACGCCCCGAACAGGTTGCACGCGTCAGCGTACTGCGCGACGAGCCGCAGCGTCTTGCGCTCCCCCGACCCGCCCACCATGATCTCGGGCTTGCTCAGCGGCATCGGCTCGCAGACGGTCTCCGCGAGCTGGTAGTGCGTGCCCTCGAACGGACCGGTCTGCTCCGGGTCGTACATCTGGTGCAGGATCTGCAGCGCCTCCTCGAGGAGCTCGAACCGCTCCTTGAGCGAGGGGAACGGCACCCCGAACGCGGCGTGCTCGCGGTCGTACCAGGCGGCACCGATGCCCATCGTCGCCCGCCCGCCGGAGAGGACGTCGAGCGTCGCGCCGATCTTGGCCAGCAGCCCCGGGTACCGGTAGGTGACACCGGTGACGAGCGTCCCCAGCTGCACGTTCTCGGTCACGCCGGCCAGGTAGCCGAGCGTCGTGTACGCCTCCAGCATCGGGTCGCTCGCCGGGAAGCCCGCGCGCTCCATCTGGAAGTAGTGGTCCATGACGGACAGCCAGGCGAGCCCGGCCTCGTCGGCCGCGCGGCCCGTGTCCCGCAGCTCCGTGCGCAGCTGCGCCGCGGGCACCGCGTCGTACCGGTAGTGGTGCACACCGATCTTCATCTCCCTGCTCCTCCTCAGCCCTGCGTGGTCTCAGCCCTGCGCCAGGCGGGACACGTCGTCCCACTCGCGCCACGTCTCGATGCGTCGTCCGTAGTCGGCCTCGGCGACGGCCAACGGTGCCGTGCCGAAGAACACGCGCAGCGGCGGGTGCTCGGCGTCGACGACGCGCAGCACCGCGGCGGAGCTCGCGCCAGGGTCGCCGGGGGCTCCGACGCGTGTCTTGCGCTCCTCGGCCGCCTGCTTGCGGAACTCGTCGTACGCGGGCAGCGCCGTGGCGTGCCGGGCCGACGACCCGGCCCAGTCCGTGTCGAACCCACCGGGCTCGATGAGGGTGACGTGGATCCCGAAGCCCGCGACCTCGGCCGCGAGCGCCTGGCTGAAGCCCTCGAGCGCCCACTTCGACGCGTTGTAGATGCCGATGTTGGGGAAAGCGCTGATCCCGCCGATCGACGAGACCTGCAGGATGTGGCCGCCGCCCTGCTCGCGCAGGAACGGCAGCGCGGCCTGCGTGACCCACAGCGCGCCGAACACGTTGGTCTCGAGCTGGTCGCGCGCCTCGGCCTCGGAGATCTCCTCGATCATCCCGAACTGCCCGTAGCCGGCGTTGTTGACCACGACGTCGAGCCGACCGAAGTGGTCGTGGGCCTGCTGCACCGCGGCGAGGTCGGCGTCGCGGTCGGTGACGTCGAGCTGCAGCGGCAGCACTGCGTCGCCGTACTTGTCCACCAGGTCGTCGAGCGTGGCGGTGTCCCGGGCGGTGGCCGCGACACGGTCGCCGCGCTCGAGAGCTGCGGTCGCCCACTCGCGGCCGAAGCCGCGCGACGCACCGGTGATGAACCAGGTCTTCATGAGGATCCCGTCGACAGGCGGCGAGGCGCCGGTCCCGGCGCCTCGAGGTCCCCAGTCCACGCCGCGCTCGCACCACCCGCAACCGCTGGCCGACCGCCGGTCCGGGCCGTCAGGTGCCGCGGACCAGGTCCACCAGTCGCCGGGCGCGGGCGGGGTCCGTCACGTGGTGGCTGCCGTAGCCCCCGGCGGCGGCGCTCGGGTCCTCGACGCGCGTGCCGGCGGAAAAGTGGACGGCGTCCACACCCACCTCGAGCAGCGCCCCGACGTTGGCCTCGTTCACACCGCCGCCCGCCATCACCTGGACACGGCGGCCCGGCCGAGCACACAGGGCGCGCAACCGCTCGAGCCCCGCGCTCACGTCGGTGCCGCCGGCGGGCGTCGGCCAGCACGTCCAGGACCTCGTCGGGCGCGGCCACGGCGTCGACCGCGTCGACGGCACGGTGGAACGTGAGCTCCGCGTCGCCTGCCGCCTCGCGCAGCGCCTCGAGCGCCACCAGGTCCACGGCTCCGTCGCGCAGGGCGCCGACGACCACCCCGTCCGCGCCGACGTCGACCAGCCGACGCACGTCGTCGGCCATGATCGCGACCTCGTCGTCGCCGTAGACGAACCCGCCCGCGCGCACCCGGATCAGAGGGTGCACACCCAGCCCCGAGCCCGCGGCCAGCGCGACGGTCCGCTCGACGAACGCGAGCGATGGCGTCAGGCCGCCCACCTCGAGCGCCGCGCACACCTCGACGCGGTCCATGCCGAGGTCCAGCGCGATGCGCACCCCCGCCAGGTCGGTGACGGCGAGCTCGACGGCGGTCACGGGAGCTCGAACGGCACGGTCTGGCCGTCCAGGGCGTGCCGGCAGGCGCACTCGTCGTCGACCGGCAGTGCACCGACGACGTCCGCGAGGACACCGCGCAGGCTGTCGAGGCTGCGCGAGAACTGCTCCAGGACGGCGGCGTGCGACACGGCTTCGCCGGCCTCGACGCCCGCGTCCGCGTCGGTCACGACCGCGAGCGTGGTGTAGCAGAGGGCCAGCTCACGGGCCAGCGCCGCCTCGGGCATGCCGGTCATCCCGACGATGTCACCGCCGGCCGCCGCGTTGCGTCTCGACTCGGCGCGCGTCGAGAAGCGCGGACCCTGGATCACGACGAGGGTGCCGCCGTGCTGCATCGGCATCCGTGCGTCGACGGCCGCCACGGTCGCACGCCCCTGCGGGCAGTAGGGATCCGCGAAGCCCAGGTGGACGGGTGCGCCGGTCTCGAAGTACGTCCAGGCGCGGCCCCACGTCGAGTCGATGACCTGGTCCGGGACCACGAGCGTGCCGGGCGCGAGGTCCGCGCGCAGGCCCCCGACCGCCGACGGGGCGAGCACGCGACGTACGCCCAGCGACCGCAGCGCCCAGAGGTTGGCGCGGTACGGCACGCCGTGCGGCGGGAACCGGTGGTCCGCGCCGTGCCGCGGCACGAACGCGACGCGCCGGCCGTTCAGCGTGCCCACCCGGGGCGGCTCGCTGGGCGGCCCGTACGGCGTGTCGACCTCGACCGCCTCCGCTCCTTCGAGCAGCTCGTAGAGGCCGGAGCCGCCGATGATCCCGATGGGCGAGGCGTCGTCACGTGCGTTCACGGGACCGACGGTAGCGGTCCCGGAGGCGAGCGCGCGCACGGAGGCACCGGAAGTCCACGCGTGGCCGCGGACGCGCGCGTGGCACGATGCGGCGATGATCGACGAGGACCCGCAGGCGTGGGCCGAGGCGGCCCTGGCGGCGACGGGCCGGGTGCGCGCCGGCGCGTGCACCCAGGTCCGGGACCGGCCCTGGGGGCGCGTGTGGTCGCTGCCCACGGACCAGGGCACCATGTGGCTGAAGGAGCCGGGCGAGGCGGTGCGGTTCGAGGTCGCCCTGCTCACCGGGCTCGCGGACCTGGACCTGATGCCGGGCGTCCTGGCCGCCGACGACACGCGCGTCCTGCTCACCGACGCGGGCAGGACGTTGCGTGAGCTGCACGAACCCGCGGCGCTGCCCGGACCGTTCACGTCCGCGTTGGTGCAGGTCGCAGGCCTCCAGAGGGCGGCCGCACCACGCGTTCCCGCGCTGCTGGCGGCCGGCGTGGCCGACCTGCGCCCGCCGACGCTCGTCGACCGCTTCGACGACCTGCTCGCGACGCTCGGCCCGGTCGAGGGCGACACCGCGACCGCGCGCGCCGTGCTGGCCGACGTGTGCGCCGAGCTCGCGGCGTCCGCGGTGCCGGCGAGCGTCGACCACAACGACCTGCACGACGGGAACGTGCTGGTCGACACGGCGGGGCGCACGGTCGTCATCGACTGGGGCGACGCCGTCGTCGCGCACCCCTTCGCCACGCTGCTCGTGGCCCAGCGCGTCCTCGCCGACGCGGTGGGCGGTGACGTCGACGACCCGTGGGACGCACCGGTGGTCGCCACGGCCCGTCGCGCGTACCTCAAGGGCTTCGCCGACGTGGCGCCCGACGAGGACCTCGAGCGCACCGCCCGCCTCGCGGTGCTCGCCGCCCACGTCGCCCGGTCGTGGGTGTGGCGGCGGGCGATGACGACGTTCGACGCCGCATCCGACGACCCCGACCTCGCCGACCTCGCGGACGGCGCACGCGGCTGGTGCGAGCTCGCGGTCGCCGCACTGACCGACGCACGGCGGACGGCCGCCTGACCCGGGTGCGGGATCGGGGAGAATCGTCCGCGTGAGCACCCCACCTGTCCTCGTCGTCACCGCCATGTCCGACGAGGCGGCGCCGTTCCTGGCCCGTGCCGAGCACACCGGCGAGACCACGCGCGTGGGCCACGCCGAGCACACGCCGCTGAGCATCGCCGGCCGCAGCGTGCTGCTGGTGCGCTGCGGGATCGGCCTGGTCAACGCGGCCGCGGCAGCGGCGGTCGCGATCAACGTCACCGAGCCCGTCGCGCTGATCAGCGCGGGCAGCGCGGGTGGTGTGGGGCTGCACGTGCGCGTCGCGGACGTCGTCGTCGGCTCGCACTACCTGTACTCCGGGGCGGACGCGCGCGCGTTCGGCTACCAGCTCGGGCAGGTCCCCGGCATGCCCGAGGTGTACCGCGCCGAGCAGACCCTGCACGACGTCGCGATGGCGGCCCACGTCGACAGCACGCTCGTGACGGGCACGGTCATCAGCGGTGACATGTTCATCGACTCCGAGCGCATCGACGCCGTCCGCGCACAGTTCCCGACCGCCGTCGCGACGGACATGGAGTCCGCGGCCCTCGCGCACACGGCGCACCTGTACGGCGTCCCGTTCCTCTCGGTGCGCGGGATCTCCGACCTGTGCGGACCGATCGACGACCACCTCACGCACGTCGACGACGCGTCCGACCGCTCCGCCGACGTCGTGATCGAGCTGCTGCGCGCGTTCCCGGCCCTGTCGGCGCGCTGACGCCCGATTCATCCGCGAGAATTCGCCCATGGCCGAGAGCGTCGAGGAGTACCTGGAGACCTTCGAGCCCGACGTGCAGGGCATCCTGCAGAACGTCCGGCTCGCGATCCACCGCGGTGTGCCCGGCGCCTCGGAGGAGATCCACGAGGGCGTGCCGGCCATCCTGCTGGGCGACCGGTGCGCGTTCCACTTCGGCGGCACCGCGCACGACGTCCGCCTGTCCCCGGTGCCGCACTTCGACGGCCCACTGGAGGCGGACGTCTCGCCGTACCGGGCCGACGACGGCACGATCCGGTTCATGTACGCGCAGGACGTCCCGTACGAGCTGATCCAGCACCTGGCCTCGGCGATCGGGGCGCAGCACCTCGAGGCGCAGCAGCCGACGGTCTGACCCGGCCGGAATGCGCGCGGCGGGTCCGCGGTTGCCGCAAGCGTGCCCGCGCTCTCCGTCCTCGACCTCATCCCCGTCCGCACGGACCAGACCACCGGCGACGCGCTCGCCGCGACGCTGAGCCTGGCCCGGACCGCCGACGAGCTGGGCCTGACCCGCTACTGGGTGGCCGAGCACCACAACATGCCGGCGGTCGCCTCGACCAACCCGCCCGTGCTCATGGCGATGATCGCCGCGGCCACGGCCCGCATCCGCGTCGGTTCCGGCGGCGTCATGCTGCCCAACCACTCGCCGCTGGTGATCGCCGAGCAGCTCGCGCTGCTCGAGGCCGCGCACCCCGGACGCATCGACCTGGGCCTGGGCCGCGCGCCCGGCTCGGACCCGGTGACCGGACACCTGCTGCGGCGCGGCACGACGACGGACGGCGTAGACACGTTCCCCGACGACGTCGCGACGCTCCAGGCGCTGCTCGGCACGAAGCCCGTCAGCGTGGCCGTCGGCGCCCGCACGTACGACCTGCGCGCGACCCCGCAGGCGACGTCCGCCGCGCAGATCTGGCTGTTGGGTTCCTCGATGTACTCCGCGCAGCTCGCCGCCGAGCTGGGCCTGCCCTACGTCTTCGCGCACCACTTCGCCGGCCGGGGCACCGACGAGGCCATCGCGCTCTACCGGCGCACCTTCCGGCCGTCGGACACGCTGGCCGAGCCGCGCACGATCGCGGTGGCGAACGTCGTCGTCGCCCCGACGGCGCACGAGGCCGCACGCCTCGCGCTCCCCAACGCGCGCTCCATGTGGCGGCTGCGCAGCGGTCAGGGCCTGTCCGCCCAGGAGCTGGTCGAGGACGCCGAGGCCGCAGCGCCGACTCCCTCGCTCGACGAGCTGACGGCGGCGTGGATCGTCGGGACGCCCGACGAGGCGGCCACGCAGGTCTCGCTCCTGGCCGAGCGGCTCGGCACCGACGAGCTCATGGTCAGCCCGGTCGCGGGCGCCCTGGCCGGCTCGCCCGCCGACCGGTCGCCGGCGCGCGAGGAGACGTTGCGGCTCCTGGCCGGCGCGCTGGCCTGACCCGCGCTGCGGTGGTCCGACTGCGGCGGTCTCACGCGATCGCGCGGGCGATCCGCTCGGCGTCCAGGCGCAGCTCGCGGAACATGCCGCTGATCGGGGTCGTGAATCCGGTCAGGTAGAGCCCGGGTCGGGGAGCGTGCGCGCCGTGCGAGCGCGGGAGTCCCCGCTCGTCCAGCACGCCCAGGTGCCCGACGAGCGGCTCGAGCCCTCGCCGGTAGCCCGTGGCTGCGACGACCACGTCGGGCCGCACGCACGAGCCGTCGGCGAGCAGCACGTCCGCCCCGTCGACACCGACGACCGCGGCCACCGGCTGCACGGTGCCGGCCTGCACCGCCGCGATGAGACCGACGTCCTGCACTGGGGTCGACCCCTCGCGCATCCGCGAGTACAGGCCAGCGGCGGGTCGAGGGATGCCGTACGCGCTGAGGTCGGGCACCTCGACGCGAGCGATCACGGCCGCGACCGTGTCGACGACGGGAACCGGCAGGTGCCGGACGACCATGCCGGTGCCCTGCGCGGGCCAGCCCAGGTTGGCGCGTCGCACGATGTGCGGCGGTGTCCGCACCGCGAGGCGCACCCGTCCGGCGCCGCTCTCGACGAGGTCCACCGCGATCTCGGCACCCGTGTTCCCGACGCCGACCACCAGCACGTCGCGACCCGCGAACGGTGTGCCGTTGCGGTAGCTCGAGGCGTGCAGCAGCGTGCCGGTGAACCCGTCGACGCCCGGCCAGGTCGGCGCGAGCGGCGTGTGGTTGTAGCCGGTCGCGATCACGACGTCGCGCGCGCGGACTGGCCCGTCGGACGTGCTGAGCACCCAGCCGGGCCCGTCGGGGTCCACGCGCTCGACCGTCACACCGGTCCGCACGCGCAGGTCCCGCGCCATCTCGTCGAGGTGCGCGACCACGTCGTCGCGCGCGACCCACCGCCCGTAGCGCCGCGGGATCGCGGATCCACCCAGGAACGAGAGCCGGCGCGTCGTGTGCAGGTGCAGGCGGTCGTAGTGCGCCCGCCACGACGCCCCGACCGACGCACGTTCCAGCACGGTCGCCGGGTGCGCGCGGCGGGCGAGCGCGGAGGCGACCGCGAGCCCGGCCGGACCTGCCCCGACGACCACGGTGCTCACGCGCTCTCCTCCGCCCCCGGCGGCGGCGCCGAGGGCTCCGGACAGCCTGCCCGCTGGCGACCCGCGTGACCAGAGCCGTCTCGCCGGTGAGGCGCTACCGCCGCTCCAGCAGCGCGATCACCTCGTAGTGCGTGGTCTGCGGGAACATGTCGAGCAGCCGCGCGCGGGTGGGCCGCAGGCTCGGCATCGCCGCCAGGTCGCGCGCCAGCGACTGCGCGTTGCACGACGAGTAGACGACGTGGCGGACGCCCGACGACTCCAGCCAGCCGGCCAGCTCCGGGCCGATCCCCCGCCGCGGCGGGTTGACGATCACCAGGTCAGGTGCGGAGGACGACGCGAGCGCGAACTGCGTCGCGTCCCCGGCGGCGAACCGCACGCGGTCCAGCCCCAGCTCGGCGCACGACGTCTGCGCGCTCGCGATCGCCTCGGCGCTGATCTCGATCCCCACCACGTCCCGCGGCGTCGTCGGGCCGCCCGCGCAGTGCAGCGCGAACCCCCCGACGCCGCAGTACAGGTCCCACAGCGACGACGGTGCGGCCTCGTCGACCCACACCGCGGCCTGCCGGTACAGCGCCGCGGCCACCTCGGTGTTCGTCTGGAAGAACGACTGCGGGCGCAGGTGCAGGTCGATCTCGTTGACCCGCATCGTGAGCGTGGTCCGCTCGGTCAGGACGATCTCGTGCGATCCCTCCACCACGGCCTTGTGCTCGGGCAGGATGTTGGCCGACACCACGGCCACGTCACCGAGGGCGGGCAGGTGCTTGCGGATGCGCGCGACGGACTCCTGCGAGCGCAGCACGAACCGGACCATGAGCGCACCGTCGGGCGCGAGCGTCACGAGGATGTTCTTGAGCTCACCGGTCCTCGTCGGGACGTCGTAGGGCTGCAGGCGGGCGAGCCCGACGAACGACGCGATGACCGGGAAGATGCGGCTCAGCTCTGGCGGGTAGAGCCCGCACCCCTGCAGGTCCACGCCCGCGCCGACGTGGTCGAGGATCCCGAGCGTCGGCGCGTCGAGCGTGCCGCCGACCACCATCTTCGCCTTGTTCCGGAACCCGCTCTCGGGCCCGACGACGGGCGGCAGCCAGTCCAGGTCGGGCCCGATCAGCGCGCGGACCCCGGCCTCCTTGTCCGCGACCTGGGTCGCGTGCGGCACCCCCATGAGCGTGCACGAGCGGCACACGCCGGCGTCGTAGTACGAGCACTGCACCACCGGAGTCTAGGCAGCAGGGCACGCACGACGAGGACCACCCCTCGGGACGCTCGACCCGAAATCTCCGGGATGTCGTGCTTACCATGTACGCCGATCGGGTGACACCAGTGCCGCCGGCACCCGATCCTCCTCCGATGAGCAAGGATGTGCGCCCATGGCGTCCAGCACCCGCACCCGTTCCACCGCCCGCGTCGTCGTCCTCGCGCTCGTCGCCGTCCTGGCCCTCGTCGGCCTGGTGCCGGCCGTGGCGACGGCGGCCCTGCCCGCACCCGCGTCGGTGCGGGTCGTCCCGGGCGACAAGCAGGTGAGCGTCAGCTGGAAGGCCGTGAAGAGCGCGAAGAAGTACACGGTCCAGGTCTCGACGTCGTCGAAGTTCGCGAAGTCCAAGACGCGCACGACGACCACCACCTCGACCGCCCTCGCCGTCAAGAAGCTCAAGCTGCGCACCGCGTACTGGGTGCGTGTGAAGGCCACCGGAACCGGGTGGAGCACGAAGCAGAAGAGCACGCCGACCACCAACTCGCCGCGGTACAAGACCGGGGTGAAGGTGACGGCCGCGGGCCTGGACAAGGTCAAGGTGAGCTGGCCCAAGTACGTCGCGGGCACGTCGCTCAAGGTCGTCGCCTCGTGGTCCAACGAGAACGTCTACAAGGCCGGCCACCGCACGCCGTCGGCCCTGAACAGCGCCAAGATCTGGACGACGAGCGTGGCCGTGAGCCGCACGTCCGTGGTGCTGACGATCCCGACGAAGTGGCGCGCGCTGATCGGCTCGAAGGGCACCGAGGCCGTGTACGTGCACCTGTACGCCCGCAACGGCTCGAAGGTCGCCCACTCGGTCACCGCCGTCGGCTACCCGTCGCCGCCGGCCGTCTCCGGGTCGTCGAAGGACGCGGTCACGTTCGCCACGTGGAACGTCGCCAGCTCCACGGCCACCGCGAACATCCCCGGCCGGTCCTGGGACAAGCGGAAGACCGCCGTGAAGAACGGCATCCTGAAGGCGAACGCCTCCGTGGTCGCAGTGCAGGAGGCAGCTGCGTCCCTCTCGTCGGGCCAGCAGTTCCAGGAGCTGACCCGCCTCGTGTCGCCGACCTACCGCAGCGCCGTCTCGTCGACGACGCTCTACACGACCCAGACGCAGATCACCGCCGCCAAGAAGCTCGGCACCGCCGGTGTCTCCCGCAGCGACCAGATCCTCTACAAGCCCGCCGACGTCAGGCTCATCGCCTCGGGAGTGCAGTCGACCCGGGCCTTGGCACGCTCGGCGACCTGGGACAAGACCAAGTTCGACCGCCAGTTCACGTGGGCGCGCATGTCGTCGAACGCCACGGGCCACCAGTTCTACGTCGTCTCGACGCACCTGGAGAAGGGCACCTCGAGCACCCTGCAGAAGATGCGCAAGGCTGCCGCGGCGGGCGTCCGCAGCTTCATGGCGGCCAAGGCCAAGGCCGACGGGCAGCCGAACGCGCCGATCGTCGTCCTGGGCGACTTCAACTCCGACACCCGCTGGACCAGCGGCCCGCAGGCCGACATGGTCAAGGCCGGTTACACCAGCGCGACGAACGCCGCCAGCACCACGCGTCGCAAGGACACGACGTCCAACAGCCACAACGCGAGCAAGGACAAGGGCTACCCGGTCAAGCCGTACAAGTACGCGTACACGGGCACCCGGATCGACTACATCTTCGTGAAGAACGGCTCGGGCGTCTCGACGTTCGTCAACCAGATGATCCTCACGTCGTCCGGGAAGTTCGACGAGCGCTACCGCGGCTCCGACCACAACCTGCAGTGGGCGCGCATCCGGGTCTGACGCGCGACGTCACCGAGCCCGGTACCTCACCAGGTCCAGCGCGTATGCCTGCCACCACTGCCCGGCCGCGGGACCGCCGTTGCAGGCGCCGTCCGACTCGCCGGGTCGCTTGACCCACAGGTACGCGTCCAGGCCGCCGCCGGCGTGCGAGAGGGCCGGCTTGCGACCCAGGCCCTGCTTCGGCGGGTTGCACCACTGGCCGGCCGCCGTGTGGCGGCCGTTCCGCGAGGTGTCGATGACGAAGTGCCGGTGGCCGGACGTGATCTTCTTCTTCGCGAGGGCCGCGGCGACCTTGGCGGCGTACGACTTCTCCGCTGTCGTCGAGTTGAAGTTCGAGACGTTGGTGGAGAAGCCGCGCGCGGAACGGACGCCGGCCTTGACCAGGCGCTTCGCCGTCTCTGCGGGAGTCCGCCAGTTGGAGTGGCCGGCGTCGATGTACACCCAGGCGCCGGTCGCGGCCAGCTTCCTCGTCGCGTACGCCAGCAGCGCGTAGCGCGACGAGTCCGCGCAGTCGAGCATCAGCGCGTCCGGCTCCAGCACCACCAGGGCGCGGCTCCTGCCCTTGACCGCGCCGTCCTTCAGGCCCGCGGCGACCTGCCGGACCCACGCCTTGTACTGGGTCGCGGCGAGCCCACCGGCGGACTGACCGCCGCAGTCGCGGCCCGGGATCGCGTAGAGCACGAGCTGCGGTGTCCGCTTCGCGGCGGCGGCCTTCTTGACGTACGTGCGGACGGTCGAGCGCGTCGAGGTTCCGGTCCAGTCGCCGATCCACTTGCCCTGCGCGGTCGTCGAGATGACCTCGAGCTTGCGGGCCGTCGCCGTCCGGCCGGCCTTGCGGGCCGCCCTGGCCGCGTCGTACGCCGAGCCCGACTTCTCGACGTAGAGCTTCTGCGTCAGGCGCGGGTCCAGCTTCGCGGCCTGGGCCGGTGCGGCGACGACGAGCGACGCGGCCAGCGCGACGACGAGAGCCAGCGCGGTCGCGGCGACGCGGCGCCGGTCACGCGAGGCACGGGTATCGGGGGCGGCGGGGCTGCGCGTGAGCATGTCCGGGAGCGTAGCGGTCGGTCAGAGCCGCAGGCAGGCCTGCAGGCCGCCCAGATCGCTGTCCCCCAGGGTGAGATCTCCGCCGCCGTCGCGGGCGAGCTCGCGCGCGATCGCGAGCCCGAGCCCGCTGCCCCCGCCCTCGCGCACGCGCGCCTCGTCGAGCCGGACGAAGCGCTCGAACACGCGCTCGCGGTCCGCGGCGGGGATGCCGGTGCCGTCGTCGTCCACGGTCACCGCACCCGGAGCGACCGTGACGACCACCCGGGACCGTGCGTGCCGCGACGCGTTGTCGACGAGGTTGCGCACCACGCGCGCCACCGCGTCGGGATCGGCCGTCGCCGCGCCCGCGCCGACCACGTCCACCTGAACGGCCGCGCGCACGCCCACGGACCGGGCCACCTCCCGCGCCACCTCCGCGAGGTCCAGCTCGACCGGCCGGCTGGTCGTGGACCCGAGACGGGCCAGCAGCAGCAGGTCGTCGACCAGGGACTGCATGCGGGTCAGGTCGCCGTCCAGGTCGGCGGCCAGCTCGTCGGACGGATACGCCTGCGGATGGGCGCGGGCGACGTCGACGGCTGCCCGCAGCGACGCGACGGGTGAGCGCAGCTCGTGCGCCGCGTCCGCGACGAACCTGCGCTGCCGCGCCAGGGCGGGTTCGAGCGCGCGGCCCAGGGCGAACCAGATGGCGGCCGCGAACATGCCCGTCAGCACGGGGACGACACCCAGCAGAGCGAGGGTCAGGGCGTGCAGCAGCCCGCGCACCTCGCTCATCGGCACGGTCGCGACGACCGTCGCGGGCTGACCGCGCCACGTGGTCGCCCGGATCGCCGCGCGCGCCTCGTCGTCGTACGCGCTGTCCGTCGTGCTGCCCACCCACGGTGCGCGCGCCCGCAGCGCGGCGACCTCGTCGGCCGGCAGGACGGGCAGCGTCGCGCTCGCCGACGGCGACGTCGCCAGCACGCGGCCCGCCGCGTCGAGGAGCTGCACGATCTCCCCGGGCTGCGCGACCGGCAGGGTGGCCGGCAGACGGTCGTCGGCGGCGAGCTCCGCGACCGTGCTCGCACGCTGCGTCACCACGTCGTCCAGCGCGGCGACGCGCGACCGGGACAGCACCGTGGTCAGCGCGACGGCCCCGACGACGAGCGCGACGCAGAGCAGACCCGCGGTCACCACCGTCAGCCGCAGCCGCAGGCTCCAGCGCCGGGTCCTGCGCCCACCCCCACGCGCCACGGGCCTCAGCCCGCGACCCGGTAGCCCGCGCCGCGCACGGTCGACACCGCCGCGCGGCCCAGCTTGCGTCGTAGGTACCCGACGTAGACCTCGACGACGTTGACATCCTCCCCGGCGCCCTCCCACACGTGGTCGCGCAGCTCGAGCTTGCCCACCACCCGGTCGGCGTTTCGCATGAGGTACTCCAGCAGCGCGAGCTCGCGGGCGGTGAGGTCGACGAACCGCCCCTCCTGCGTGAGCGTCCGCGCGGCGGGGTCGAGCACCAGGTCGCCCACGGTCAGGACGGGGCTCTCCACACGCGGCGGCCGGCGCAGCAGCGCGCGCAGCCGGGCGACGAGCACGACGAACGCGAACGGCTTGGTCAGGTAGTCGTCGGCCCCCACGTCGAGGCCGTCGGCGACGTCGTACTCCCCGTCCTTGGCGCTCAGCATGAGCACGGGCGTCCACACGTCGCGCGCCCGCAACGCGGTCACGACGTCGTAGCCGTTGCGCCGCGGCAGCATCACGTCGAGCACGATCGCGTCGTAGTCGTGCACGGTCGCGAGCTCGAGGCCGCTCTCGCCGTCGTACGCGACGTCCACCGCGAAGCCCTCGGCACCCAGCCCCCGGCGCAGGGCGTGCGTGAGCGAGCGCTCGTCGTCGACCACCAGGACCCGCACCCCGGAAGCATGGCACCGCGCACCCCCACCCCGCCCGCCGGCCTCTCAGCACCGCCACAGCGCACAGGGGGCAGGCTGGTGCCATGAGCATGTCGCCCCGGGCCCGTTGGGCCGTCCCCGCCGTCGTCGGCGCGATCGTCGCCGCTGCCTTCGTCGCCCCGCCGCTCATGGCGTCGGCCAGCAGCGACGACCTGCCGGACGTGACCCCGGAGCAGCTCGTCACCGACGTCGCGCAGGCCCCTGACCAGGCGTTGTCCGGCACGATCGTCTACACCGCGCGCCTGGGGCTGCCGTCGCTGCCGCTGGGCGACGTCGCCGGCGCGTCTCCCGTGAACCTGCTGGACGGCAGCTCGACGCTGCGGGTCTGGACGGACGGCGACGACCGCTCGCGCGCGTCGCTGCTGGGCCCCACCTCGGAGTACTCGGTGGTCCGCGACGGGTCGCAGGCGTGGACGTACTCGAGCACCGACGACCAGGTGGTGCACTACTCGATCCCGGCCTCGGACCAGGCACGCTACGAGGCGATGCAGGCCGAGCCTCAGGTGGCGGGCGACCTGCCGACACCCGCCGCGGCCGCGCGCTCCGTGCTGAACCTCGTCGAGCAGTACTCGACCGTGATGCTCGACGCCGCCACGACGGTCGCCGGGCGCAGCGCGTACGACCTGGTGGTGACCCCGAAGGACAGCGAGACGCTGGTGGGGCACGTCGTCGTCTCGATCGACGCCAAGACCGACACGCCACTGCGCGTGCAGGTCTGGTCGACGAAGGACACGAAGGCGCCCTCGCTCGAGGTCGGCTTCACCGACGTGACGTTCGCGGAGCCGTCCGACGCGGTGCTGACCTTCACGGCGCCCGCGGGCGCCGCCACCAAGGACGTCGTCGTGCCGCTGCCGGAGGCGACCGACGAGCCGTCGAAGGCTCTGCCCGAGGGCGTCTCGGTCAGCGGCACCGGCTGGGACACGGTCGTGCAGGCGAGCGGGGTCGACGTGTCCGGCCTGCTGGCCGGGAGCACGGACGCACTGTCGTCGGTGCCCGGGAGCCAGCCGATGATCGGGTCCAAGAGCGGGCAGAAGCTGCTCGACGAGTTCGGCGCGGACGGCTCCGACAAGGCCCGCGAGCTCGACCTCGGCACGCTGTACGACACCCTCACAACGGCGGTCCCGGAGGGTCGGCTGGTGCAGACCACGCTCGGCAGCGTCCTGGTGACCGACGACGGCCGAGTCCTGGTGGGCGCCGTGCCGGGGTCCACGCTCCAGGCCGACGCTCGCTGAGCGGATGACCCAGCTCGAGGCTGCGGCGCGGGCCGCGGCGGACCAGACTGCGAACGTGCCCACGTCCACCGCGGTCCGCACGAGCGGGCTGACCAAGCGCTTCCGCTCCGGGCAGGTGGCCGTCGACGGCATCGACCTGGCCGTGCCGCGCGGCGCTGTCTACGGGTTCCTGGGGCCCAACGGGTCCGGCAAGACGACGACCATCCGCATGCTGCTGGGCCTGGTGCGCCCGACGAGCGGGCAGGCGTGGCTGCTCGACGAAGCGATGCCCGACGCCGCGGCCGTCGTGCTGCCGCGCGTCGGCGCGCTCGTCGAGGGCCCCGGCTTCCACCCGTACCTGACCGGCCGCGCCAACCTGGCCCGGCTCGACGCCGCCGACGCGACGGCCGACCCGCGCACGGCCGCCCGCCGCGCGTCGGCCGCGCTCGAGCGCGTGGGCCTGCTGGCCGCCGAGCACAAGCCGTTCCGGCAGTACTCCCTGGGCATGAAGCAGCGCCTCGGCCTGGCCGCCGCGCTCCTGCGCCCACGGGACCTGCTGGTGCTCGACGAGCCGACCAACGGGCTCGACCCCCAGGGCACCCGCGAGGTGCGGCTGCTGATCCGCGAGCTCGCGCAGGCCGGCACGACAGTGCTGGTCAGCTCGCACCTGCTGGGCGAGATCGAGCAGGTCTGCACGCACCTGGGGATCATGAGCCGCGGCCGGCTGCTGCTGCAGGGCGAGCGGTCGGTGCTCGACTCGCGCGGCACCACCACCGTGCAGGTCACCGTGACGCCCGGGCACGCCGCCACCGCCGTCGGCGTGCTCCGGGTGCTGGGGCTGGACGTCACCGCGGACGGGCCCGTGCTCACCGCCGACCTCGGCCCGATCGACCCGCCGCGCATCCCCGCCGCCCTGGTCCATGCGGGTGTCGAGGTCACCGGCTTCGAGGTGCGGCGCCCCAGCCTCGAGCAGGTCTTCGTCGATCTGACCGGGGAGGGCTTCGATGTCGCTCGTTGAGACTCCCCCGTCGCGCGTCTCGTCGTACTGGCGCCTGCAGTGCAGCGAGCTGCGGCTCGTGCTCGGCCGACGACGCAACCAGGTGCTGCTCGTCGGGCTCGCGCTGGTCCCGCTGCTGCTGGGCCTGGTCCTGTTCTTCACGCAGGACACGGCGCTGTCCGGTCAGGGGCCCGCGTTCCTGTCCCGCGTCACCGGCAACGGCCTGTTCCTGGTGGTCGCGTCGGTGTTCCTGTGCCTGCCGTTCCTGCTGCCGCTGACCATCGGCATCGCGTCGGGCGACGCCATCGCGGGCGAGGCCGCGGCCGGCACGCTGCGCTACCTGCTCACCGTGCCCGTGGGACGCTCGCGGCTGCTGCTCGTCAAGGCCGTCGGCGCGCTCGTCTTCGCCGCCGCGGCGGTCGCCTCGATCGCCGTCGTCGGGCTCGTGGCCGGGGCCGCGCTGTTCGGCGTGCGCGACGTGACGCTGCTGTCCGGCGACACCGTGCCGCTGGGATCGGGTGCGCTGCGCGTGCTGGCCGTCGTCGTCTACGTCGGGCTGTCCCTGACCGGGCTCGTGGCCGTGGGCCTGTTCTTCTCCACGCTCACCGAGGTGCCCGTCGGCGCGATGGCCGCCACCGTCGTCGTCGCCATCGTCTCCGGAGTCCTGGACACGATCCCGTCGCTGCACGCCGTCCAACCCGGTCTGCTCACGCACCACTGGCTCGACTTCGCGGAGTTCCTGCGCCTGGAACCGAGCTGGAGCGTGATCGGCAGCGGGCTCGCCGTGCAGGCGGCGTGGGTCGCGATCTTCGGTGCGTTGGCCTGGTCGCGGTTCACGACGGCGGACGTGACGTCCTAGCGGTCCACGTCCACCAGCACGAGGCCGACGTGCACGCGGTCGCCCTCGCCGACCCCCTCCTTGACGCGCACCGGCTTCTTGACCGGCAGGACGTACGCCGACGAGCCGGGGAACAGGCTCGTGCGCCAGGTCGACGACCCGATGGTCGCCTCGACGCGCACGGACCCGAACCCGCGCGTGACGCCTGCTGCGACTTCCGCGATCTCGTCGGACAACGCCTCGGGCAGGTCGACGTGCTGCTCGGGCGGCCTCGCCGCCCAGACGTGCAGCGTGCCGTCGAACTCGTACGTCACGCGTCGACCTTCTGCCCCTCCTGCTCGTCGGGGACCCGCGAGTGGGACCTCGAGTAGAAGAAGTAGATCCCGAAGCCGAGCACGAGCCAGATCAGGAACCGCAGCCACGTCTCGACCGACAGGTTGACCATCAGCCACAGGCAGATGAGCGCCGAGACGATCGGCAGCACCGGCACCCACGGCACCCGGAAGCTGCGCTTCAGGTCCGGGCGGGTGCGGCGCAGGACGATGATGCCGATGCTGACCAGCAGGAACGCGCTCAGCGTGCCGACGTTGACCATCTCCTCCAGCACGCCGACGGGTGTGAGGCCGGCGACCACCGCGCACAGGACCGTAATGCCCGCGGTGATGACGTACGGCGTGCGGAACGTGGGGTGCACCTTGGCCAGGCCACGCGGCAGCAGGTTGTCGCGGCTCATCGCGAACACGACGCGCGACGCGCCGATCATCAACGTCAGCACGACGGTGGTCAGTCCGGCGACCGCGCCGGCCGAGATGAGGGTGGCCATCCAGTCCTGGCCGTGCACCGTGAACGCGTTGGCCAGCGCCGCCTCGGGATCGAGCTTGTCGTACGGCACCATGCCGGTCACCACCAGCGCCACCGCGCAGTACAGGACCGTGCAGATGATGAGCGACCCGATGATCCCGATGGGCAGGCTGCGCTGCGGGTTCTTGGTCTCCTCCGCCGTCGTCGCGACCACGTCGAACCCGATGTAGGCGAAGAAGACCAGCGCGGCGCCGGCGAAGATCCCGCCCACGCCGAACGAGCTGGGCGCGTTGCCGAGCAACGCCTGGATGAGTGGCTGCGTCAGGCCGGAGGTCGCCTCCGACGGCTGGGACGGTGGGATGAACGGGTGGTAGTTGGCCGTGTTGACGAAGGCGATGCCCGCGACGATCACGAACAGGACGATGAACAGCTTGATCCCGACGAGCACCAGGTTGACGCGCATCGACTCCTTGATGCCGATGGTGATGAGGATGCCGAGCACGACGATGAGGCCCATGGCGAGCAGGTCCACCGTGCCGCCCGAGCCGAGCGACTCGGGGTAGTCGATCCCGATGTTCCCCAGGAACACCATGAGGTAGGAGCTCCAGCCCTGCGCGACGACGCTCGCGCCCAGGATCAGCTCGAGCAGCAGGTCCCAGCCGATGATCCACGCGAAGATCTCACCGAGGCTCGAGTAGCTGAACGTGTACGCGGACCCGGACACGGGCACGGTCGACGCGAACTCGGCGTAGCACATGGCCGCGAGCGCGCAGCAGACCGCCGCCATGACGAAGGACAGCACGATGGCCGGCCCCGCGGTCTGGTTGGCCGCACGCCCCGTGAGCGTGAAGATGCCTGCGCCGATCACCACGCCGACGCCGAACACGACCAGGTCGAGCGCCGAGAGCGACTTCTTGAGCTGGTGCTCCGGCTCCTCGGCGTCGGCGAGCGACTGCTCGACGGACTTGGTGCGCAGCACGCTCATGGTCGCTCCTTGCAGGTGACGGGCTCCGATCAGCAAGCAGTCTGCCCACCCGGGCAGGTCAGCGCGCGCTGAACGGGTAGCGTGCGAGACAGCGGCGCACGACGACGTGCGCGCCCCGGCACGTCGCGAGGAGTCGATCGTGGTCATCCGCAGCCCGTACGCCGACGTCGAGATCCCTCAGCTCTCGATCTACGACTTCCTGTTCGGGGACCTGTCGGACGACGACCGGACGTCGGTCGCCGTGGTCGACTCCGTGTCCGGCGCGACGACGACCTACGGCGAGCTCGTCGGGCAGATCGACGCCGTCGCGGGGGCGCTGACCGCCCGCGGGATCCGGCCCGGTGACGTGGTGGCGCTCCACTCCCCCAACTCGCCGGCGTTCGTCGCGGTGTTCCACGGCATCCTGCGGGCGGGTGCCACGGTCACGACCGTGAACTCGCTGTACACGGGTGAGGAGATCGGCCGGCAGCTGCGCGACTCGGGCGCCGTCCGGGCGATCACCGCGTCGCCGTTGCTGCCCGCGATGGCGGCGGGGGCCGCCGCGGCCGGGCTCGGCGACGACCGCATCGTCGTGCTGGACGGCGCAGACGGGCACGAGTCGCTGGCCGACCTGCTCGCCGAGGGCAGACCGGCGCCCGACGTGAGCATCGATCCCGGCACGCACCTGGCCGTCCTGCCGTACTCGTCGGGCACGACCGGCCTGGCCAAGGGCGTCATGCTCACGCACCGCAACCTCGTCGCGAACGTCGTGCAGAGCCTGCGGCTCATCGTGCTCACGCCGGACGACGTGGTGGCGGCCGTGCTCCCCTTCTTCCACATCTACGGCATGACGGTGCTGCTCGACCTGTCGCTGCGTGCACGGGCCCGGCTCGTGACCTTCGCACGCTTCGACCTGGCGCAGTTCCTGGGTGCGGTGGCCGAGCAGCGCTGCACGTACCTGTTCGTCGCACCACCCATCGCGCTCGCGCTCGCCAAGCACCCGCTGGTCGCCGAGCACGACCTGTCGAGCGTGCACACGATCCTGTCCGGCGCCGCGCCGCTGGACGGCGCGCTGGCCGACGCCGTCGCGACGCGC
>Ga0222423_1000067_pt1 | contig 110362 bp, 78 predicted proteins | sample 3A0metagenome_FD_182472 | JGI IMG/M metagenome (GOLD analysis project Ga0222423, IMG submission 182472) | Enriched microbial communities from leaf-cutter ant dump, University of Wisconsin, Madison, United States - 3A0 (version 2) | ecosystem: Environmental > Terrestrial > Nest > Insects nest >...
TTCAACACCACCGATCCGCTCAGCGGCTTCGGCGGCATCACCCTGCCGTACGGCGCGATCGACCAGCAGGAAATCCTCAGCGGCGGCTACGGCGCGGCGTACGGTCGTTCCGATGGCGGCGTGATCAGCCAGGTCGGCAAGCGCGGCACCAACGAGTGGCACTTCGGTGGCCAGGTCGAGTGGACGCCGACCCAGCTCAAGGCGGATCCGGACGACTGGTACTACCGCAACAAGGACGGCTCGCGCGGCGACATTCGCCAGTACCGCCATGACAACAAGTCGTGGACGACCACGGTGGACGCCTATGTGGGCGGCCCGCTGATCGAGGACAAGCTGTTCATCTTCGCGGCCGTCGAGGCCGAGCGCCAGCAGGGCCAGTCCACCGGCGCTGACGTAGTGCCATACGTAACGCATTACCGCTACGACAACCCGAAGTGGTACACCAAGCTCGACTGGAACATCACCGACAACAACATCCTCGAGCTGACCGCGGCGTCGAACAAGTCCTCCTACGAGGGCACGATGAACAGCTTCGACTACGACACGCAGGAAGAGGGTGGCTTCAACAGCTACGACACCCACACCAAGAATGGTGCGGACGTCTACTCGGCCAAGTTCACCAGCTACATCACGGACAACCTGACCGCCACCGCGATGTACGGCAAGATGAAGGGCACCTGGTACAGCGATACGCCGGGATATGACCCGACCTATCCGTACCTGATCACGTCAAACTTCCAGAATCCCGACGTTCCGGGCGCCGGCAACCAGAACACCCAGACGGTGTCCACCATCAACCTGCCTGGCCATCGTTCGAGCACCACCAACCTGCGCATCGACCTGAGCTATCGCCTGGGTGACCACACCCTGACGGCCGGTATCGACAACCAGGACGTGAAGAACATCGATGGCGGCACCATGTTCCCGGCTGAGGGCCTCGGCTACGCTTGGGAATACAACACCATGGACGATGACGCGGACACCTACATCATTGGTGGTCCGGATACCGGCGCGGGCTGGGAGAACCGTCCGTGGGTGGAGAACACCGGCTCGCAGGCCGGCGGCGAAACCGGCTACTACGTGGCCAAGTACCGTTACCACGACGATGCCACCGTGCGTGTGCAGCAGCGTGCGCAGTACATCGAGGACAGCTGGCAGATCACGGATCGCTGGCTGGTTAAGCTGGGCCTGCGCAACGACCAGTTCACCAACTACAACGCCGGCGGCCAGCCGTACATCCGCCAGACGTCGCCGCAGTGGGCCCCGCGCCTGGGCTTCAGCTGGGATGTCAACGGCGACTCCAGCTTCAAGGTCTACGGCAATGCCGGTCGCTACTACCTCGCCATGCCCACCAGCGTGGCGCTGCGTTCGGCGGGTTCGTCGCTGTACACCCGCGAGTACTACACCTACGAGGGCATCGACGAGAACGGCATCCCGACCGGCCTGCATGCGATCGACACCAGCGTGGGTGCCGGCAACCCGCTGTCGGCCAACGGCGAGTACGGCCAGCCGCGCGACCCCAAGGTGGGTGCGGCGTCCAACCTGAAGTCCGAGTACCAGGACGAGTACATCCTCGGCTTCGACAAGTCGCTGGGCGATTCGTGGGTGTTCGGTGCCAAGGCCACCTACCGCAACCTGCGCAACGCGATCGACGATATCGGTGACACGCCGGCCATCTTCGCCAAGATGGACGAGATGGGCATCGACCCGACCACGTACGATCCGGGCCAGGAGCCGGGCAGCATCCTGATCAACCCGGGCAAGGACACCACCTTCTTCGTGAAGAAGCTGGACGGCAGCTACTACGAGGTGCCGATGCGCTGGAAGGAGGACTTCGGCTTCGATACCACCATGAAGCGCCACTACTACGGCCTGGATCTGTACCTGGAGCATCCGTTCGACGGCAAGTGGTACGGCAAGATCGACTACCTGTGGTCGCGCAGCTACGGCAACAGCGAGGGCCAGGTGCGTACGGACATCGGCCAGGATGACGTGTCGGCCACGGTGGACTGGGATTACGCCCAGGTCATGTCCTACGCCAACGGTGCGCTGGCCAATGACCGTCGTCACCAGTTGAAGGCGTACGGCTCCTACCAGATCGCGCCGGAGTGGCTGGTTTCCGCCAACGTCTCCATCGCCTCCGGTGCGCCGAAGACCTGCCTTGGCTATTACGGCCCGGGGCAGACCAATCCCGGTCTGGGCTATGGCGCGTACTACCACTACTGCAACGGTGACTGGTCGTCGCCTGGCGACAGCCGCCAGCCGTGGACGTACCGCCTGGATCTGAGCGCCGAGTATCGTCCGGAGTGGGCAGGCAAGAAGCTGGCCTTCAACGCGATGATCTACAACGTGTTCGACAACCAGGTCATCACGCAGACCTACCCGATCTCGACTAATCCCAACTACGGCCGTCCGTACGGCGCGACCACGCCGCGCTACGTCCGCTTCGGTGTGTCGTACGACTACTGATAACAGATAGGCGTTTTGTGTGATTGAAAGAGGTCGCCGTTGAACACGGCGGCCTCTTTTTTTTCCCATTGGCAAACCTCTAGGAGCCTCAGGGTCAGGTCAACCTGAATTCAGTTCGACATTTATCAAAATGTAAGTACAATTTGCTAGTGCAAATCGAATCCGACGAAGCGAAGCGCCAGACCACACTCGTTTGCCGCGGGCTGGATTTTGCCGATGCCGGTTTGCTGTTTGCGGGCGTCACGGCCACGCGGCCGGATAACCGCAGGGACTACGGCGAGCCAAGGTTTCAGACGATCGGTTTGCTGCACGGTCACGCCGCGATGGTGGTTTGGACGCCGCGCGGCGATGCTCGACGCATGATCAGCATGAGGTATGCACATGAACACGAAGCAAAAGCCTTCGGCCTGGGTTGACCCGGACGATGCGCCGGCCTGGACGGCGGCGGATTTCGAGGCGGCGCAATACCGTGTCGGCGACCAGGAGGTGACCCGCGCGGCCGCAGTGGCCGAGGTACGGCGCCGCTTGCGTGGCCCCGGCAAGAAGCCGGCAAAGATACCCACCACCCTGCGCATTGCGCCGGACACGCTGGCGGCGTGGAAGGCCAGCGGCGCTGGCTGGCAGACACGCATGGCCGAGTCGCTGGCGGCTCATGCGCCGCGGGCCAAGGCGCGCTGATTCAAAACGGGGATCAGGTTCACCTGGCTTGGCTCACGAAGTGAATCTGCCCCTGTTCTGGTCGTACGACTTCTGATTCATTGTTTCTTTGACCGAGGCCGCCGGGTTCGCCCGGCGGCCTTCTCTATTCCACAAATGCGGAAGGAAGTTGGCATGGTGGAAATGTTTGGTCGTCGTTTGGCCATCCATCCGTCCAAAGCAGACATACGCGTACGAATGGACGGGGTGGCCGTCGACTTTTCCGTGCCGGCGGTTTGGGCTATGCTCGGCATTTCCCCCACGATGACTGGGGCGTCTCGGCGCCCGACAGGCTCGTGTCCGTTGAACGCAGATTCGAGGTTTCCCCATGCGCAAGTTGGTTTTGTCGCTGATGTCGCTTGCGGCGTTGGCTCTGGCCGGGTGCAATGCGTCGCCGGCATCGCAGGATGAGTCGGGCACCGCGCCGGCTGGCAGCACCGCTGCCGAGGCCGCCAAGGCCAACGTGGTTAGCGGTACCATCGCGCTGCGCGAGCCCGCCCAGCTGTCGCCCAGCGCGACGCTGGTGATCAACCTGGTCGACGTGTCGTCCATGGCCCAGTCGGGCGCGGCGCCTCTGGCCAGCAAGACGGTGTCGCCCGCGGGCGATTTTCCGCAGTCGTTCGAGCTGACGTTCGACCCGGCCAAGGTCAATCCCGCCAACCTGTACGTGGTCAAGGCGCAGCTGACCGATGGCGAGCGCCAGTACGTCATGCCGCTGCAGGCGCCGGTGCTGACCAATGGCGCCAAGAACGAGGTGTCGATCCAACTGGTGGCCGAGCAGACCCCGTCGGAGAAGGAGCTGGCCGCGTTCAAGGCGGTGCAGAGCCAGATCGGCGGCATGATGGTCAAGAGCGGCACCAAGCTGGGTGACGGCGTGTCGCGCGGCTGGCAGATCTTCCGCGAGGCGGGCGACATCAAGTTCATCCGCGAGCTGGTGGACTACGGTGACAAGGGCTACACCAGCACCGATTTCTCCTACAAGGACGGCAAGCCGTGGGCGGCCGTGCAGCAGAACAAGGCCAGCCGCGACGCCAAGCCCAGCTCGATCGACCGCGCCAGCTGGGCGGACAACGGCACGCTGGTGCTGAAGCAGCATGAGGTGGGTGGCAAGGTCGCCGTGCTCGATGCCGACACCGCTGCGGACCTGCGCAAGCAGTCTCTCGCCATCCTCAGCCTGGCGACGGGCGGCAAGAACAAATAACGGTGCAACGTCGGAGTACAAAAAGGCCGCCAGCGTAGATGGCGGCCTTTTTTGTGGCCGGTAATACCAGCTGCAGCGGAGTGGGCATCTAGCGCCTGATGACCGTTTCCTAAAAAGGACTATGAGGAACCGCATTCAGCGTCGCATGTCGATGTCATGGGACATGACTTTTCTGTGAAGCTTATGTATGACTTGATCGGGACATATATCGCGTCCATTGCAGTTGTAGGAATTTTCCTACGTAGAGATGTGCGGTCGATCACGATCAAAGACAGGTGCGCCTCGTAAGTTCAGGGACGCCGCCAATTCCGACGGCATTCCTAGGTTATTCTAATGAAATCTCTGACAATTCTTTCTGCGGCGGCCTTAACGTGCGTTGGAATGGCCGTATCTTCGTTTGCAGCCGCGGGACCCAACTGCCCTTGGTGCGATATTCAATTCACTGAATGTCTACGGCATAACGCGAATACAACGACTGAAAAAGAAGTTGCTTGCTACGACAAATTTATAGATTGCAAGATGAGCTGTGGCGGCGGCCTAGGGGCTGCCAAAAGACCGCGTATGAAGGTAAGCCCTTCGTTGGTTGATGTGGGGATATCACTCTCGAATCGTAGCCTTGCGGCAAATGGTGGCCATTGACAACAAAGAAAGCCTCTTGGCGCCCAATGCCAAGAGGCTTTCGTGTTTCCCTCTTTTTGTTAACGCGGCCTAAGGTAAAGAGCGCGAGGTTATAGCTACATCAACAGCATTATTCGCCTCAGAAGCCGATCTTCACGCCCACGTTCACGCTGTTGTACTTCTGGTTGTTGTCGCCGAAGCGGCCGTTGTAGCCGATCCAGCTGCTCACCTTGGGCGTGAGCTGGGCCGACAGGCCCACGTCGGCCGAGCCCCAGCTGTCGTCGGGGAGATAGCCGGTGAGGGCGAAGGTGCCGCGCATGGTGTTGAGGCCGGCGCTGACGGTGCGCGGGTCGGCCTTGCTGTCGTGGTTCCAGGCCACCTCGGCGTACGGCGACAGCACGGTGTTGCCGGCCTGCCACTGGCCTTGCAGGCGCCAGCCGGCCGTGGCCACCAGGGCGTCACGCTGCTGGCGGCCGAACCACATGGACGTGCTGTCGCTGCCGCTTTCGGTGTAGCCGTTGACCTTCACGCTCTGCCATTCGACGGTGGCGAACGGACCGGTGCGCAGGCTGCCGGCCTGCCACCACCAGCCGCCGGTGATGCCGCCGCCCAGGTGCGTGCCGTCGGCCTTGCCGGTCTCGTTGCGTTGCGCCGCGCCAAGGGTGACGTGGCGCTCGATGTCCTTGAAGTTGGACTGGCCGAAGTTTGCGTAGCCGCCCAGGTAGCCGCCACCGGCATGCAAGGTGAGGTAGGCCAGGCCGCTGATGTCCTGCAGCTTGTAGCCGCCACCGCCGGCGAAATCGGCCGTGTGCTGGCCCAGGCCCAGGGCCACGCCGGCGGAGAGGTGGTCGGTGGCGCGCACGGCGGCGCCCACGGTGAGGTTGACGTTGTTGCTGCGGGTTTCCGGTGCGCCGTTGTTCGCCTCGAAGCGCTGGCGGCCGTAGTCGATGTTGACGAAGGCGCGCGTCTCGCCGCCGGCGCCGTCAACCAGCATCTGGTTGCGGATGGCGCGCGTCTGGGCGTTGCTGGCGGCCAGCGGCGCCTCGCCCAGCAGCGAGATCTGCTCCGGCGCGCGAATCACGGACAGCACGTACTGCCCCAGCATGGCGTGCGCCGCCGTGGTGGGATGCACGCCGTCGGCAAACAGGTAGCTGTTCTCGCTGCCCGGCTTGTAGGTGACGGCGGCGCCGGGCGTGCCCTCGGGGGCGCAGCCCAGCGAGCTGCCGTCGCCGCCGGTGCAGGCCGGGTCGGTGACGTTGCTGAAGCCGAACTGCTGCGGGTTGGCCACCACCTCGTTCAACAGGCCGTAGGTGTCGATCGGGATGATGCCGGTGCCCAACTGCGACAGCCCGGCATTGAGCTGGCCGTTGTAGACCACTGCCAGGCCGGTCAGCGAGGCGGCCGCGTCGGCGCCCTGCGAGCGGGCCGACGGGGTGATGCCCACGTTGGGCAGGTTGAACACCAGGATGTTGCTGGCGCCGGCGGCCTGCAGGTCGCCGATCAGCTTCACCTCCTGCTGCGCCGCGGCGGCCACGTTGGCCTGCACTTGCTCGGCGGTCTCGAACGCGCTGACGCCGGCCGTCGCCAGCGCCTGCTGGGCGATCTGGTCGGCCACTTGTGCGGCCATGGCGGGCGGCAGGCCGGCGGTGTTGGTGGCGATCGCCGCCTGTGCCTGCGCGCCGGCGGCAGCGGCGGTGGCGTGGTAGAAGATGTCGTTGGCACCGCCCCACACCGAATAGAGCGCCTGCCGGTCGACGGCACCGGCGGTGAGGTAGCCATCGATCTGCGTGCTCAGCGTGGGCACGCCTGCCGGCGTGCCGGGGGAATTGGTGATGACGCCGGCGCCGCCCCAGGCGTAGTCGTTGCCGCCGGTGAGCGAGGGCGTGAGCGTGAAGCCCAGGCCGGTTGCCACGTTCTCGATGGTGGTGGTGCCCGGGTTGGTGGTGAACCGCATGGGCACCGGCAACTGCGCAAGAGTGGACAGGTTGCCGCTGTCGCTGAGGCTGTCGCCAAAGACGACCACGTTGCTGAACTGGGTGGCGGCGGCGCTGGTGCTGAGCAGCAGCGCCGCGGAAATCGCACCGGCGAGGTGACGGAAACGCGGCATGGCGGGGCACTCCTTGGGGCAAGGTGACTTGTTATGTCCGCGTTACGTTAATCCATTCCATACGTAAGCGCATGCTGCGCTGCACGGCGGTTTCGCCGGCCTCGTCGTCAGCGCTGGCGCGCCTTGGCCAGCGCGTCGGCAAAGGCGCTGTTGACCGGCATCGGCGCGCTCTTGGGCACATTGCCGCTGCTGCGCGCGCCGCCCCGTGCGCCGCCGCGTGGCGCCGACTCGCCGCCGGCCGGACGGCCGCCGCGAGCCTGGCCCGGCTCGTCGTCCAGCCGCATGCTCAGGCCGATGCGCTGGCGCGGCAGGTCCACCTCCATCACCTTGACCTTGACGATGTCGCCGGCCTTGACCGCGTCGCGCGGATCCTTGACGAAGCTGTGCGACAGCGCCGACACGTGCACCAGGCCGTCCTGGTGCACGCCGATGTCGACAAAGGCGCCGAACGCGGCGACGTTGGTGACGCGGCCTTCCAGGATCATGCCCGGACGCAGGTCCTTCACGTCTTCCACGCCCTCGGCAAAGCTGGGCGCGACGAATTCCGGGCGCGGGTCGCGGCCGGGCTTTTCCAGTTCCTTGAGGATGTCGCGCACGGTCGGCACGCCGAACTTCTCGTCGGTGAACTGCTCCGCCTTCAGGCTGCGCAGGAAGCTGGTGTCGCCGATGAGGTTGCGCACCTCGCGGCCGCACTGGGCAATGATCCGCTCGACCACCGGATAGGCCTCCGGATGCACCGCGCTGATGTCCAGCGGGTTGTCGCCGCCCGGGACGCGCAGGAAGCCGGCGCACTGCTCGAACGCCTTGTCGCCCAGCCGCGGCACTTTCAGCAGCGCCTTGCGGTTGGCGAACGGGCCGTTGGCGTCGCGGTGCTTGACCACGTTCTCGGCGACCGAGGCCGACAGGCCGGCCACACGCGAGAGCAGGGCGGCCGAGGCGGTGTTCACGTCCACGCCGACGGCGTTGACGCAGTCCTCGACGCGGGCGTCCAGCGCGCGCGCCAGCTTGATCTGGTTGACGTCGTGCTGGTACTGGCCCACGCCGATCGCCTTGGGCTCGATCTTCACCAGCTCGGCCAGCGGATCCTGCAGGCGGCGGGCGATCGACACCGCGCCACGCAAGCTCACGTCCAGATCGGGGAATTCCTTGGCCGCGGTTTCCGAGGCGGAGTACACCGAGGCGCCGGCCTCGCTGACCACGATCTTGGACAGCTTGTGCTCGGGGTGCGTCTTGGCCAGGCCCCTGATCAGCTCGCCGGCCAGCTTGTCGGTCTCGCGTGAGGCGGTGCCGTTGCCGATCGCGATCAGGTCCACGCCGTGCTGCTTGCACAGGCGCGCCAGCGAGGCCAGCGATTCGTTCCACTGTCGGCGCGGCTCGTGCGGGTAGATCGTGTCGGTGGCCAGCAGCTTGCCGGTGGCATCGACCACCGCCACTTTGCAGCCGGTGCGGATGCCCGGGTCCAGCCCCATCACCGTCTTCGCGCCGGCCGGTGCGGCCAGCATCAGGTCCTTGAGGTTTTCGCCGAACACGCGGATCGCCTCGTCCTCGGCGCCTTCGCGCACGCGTCCGAACAGGTCGAGGGTGAGATGCAGGTGCAGCTTCACCCGCCAGGTCAGGCGCACGGTTTCGCGCAGCCAGGCGTCAGCCGGGCGGCCGCGATCGTGGATGCCGGCGTGTGCGGCGACGCGGCCCTCGCCTTCGGCGTGGCCCTGCTCGGCGTCGCTGCCGGGCACCAGGTCCAGTTCGATCACGCCCTCGTTGCGCGCGCGCATCAGCGCCAGCAGGCGGTGGGAGGGAATCTTGCCGATCGCTTCGACGTGGTCGAAGTAGTCGCGGAATTTCGCGCCCTCGTTCTCCTTGCCTTCCACCACCTTGGCGCGGATCTGGCCCTGCGCCCACAACCAGTCGCGCAACTCGCCGACCAGGTGCGCGTCTTCGGCGATGGATTCCATCAGGATCGCGCGGGCACCGTCGAGCGCGGCGCGCACGTCGGCCACACCCTTGTCGGCGTTGACGAACTGCTCGGCGAAGGCTTCCGGCGATTGCGTGGGATCGTCGCGCAGGCCGGTGGCCAGCGGTTCCAGCCCGGCCTCGCGGGCGATCTGTGCCTTGGTGCGACGCTTGGGCTTGTACGGCAGGTACAGGTCTTCCAGCCGCGCCTTGGTGTCGGCGGCGAGCAGGTCGGCCTTCAGCGCGTCGGTGAGCTTGCCCTGTTCCTCGACGCTGGCGAGGATCGCCGCGCGGCGGTCCTCCAGTTCGCGCAGGTAATGCAGGCGTTCTTCCAGCAGGCGCAACTGGGTGTCGTCGAGGCCACCGGTGACCTCCTTGCGGTAGCGGGCGATGAACGGCACGGTGGCGCCGCCGTCGAGCAGTTCCACCGCCGCGCGCACCTGTTCGGTACGGGCGGCGATGTCGGTGGCGATGCGTTGTTCGATGCTGGACATGGGTACGTCGAAATCCTGGGCGACGGCGCGTGCGGCCGGGTGAAAGCCTTTCATCATAACAAGCCGCCGCCGCGCCCCGCGCCGGGCGGGGCGGTCATCGCCGGCGGCGAAGGTCAGGCGCTGAAGCTGCCGCTGCGGGTGGTCGGCGGGCTGGCGCCGGCGGCGCCGTTGAGCACCAGCGTGCGGGCCAGCAGGTCGTGCAGGCCTTGCCGGTGCGCGGTCCAGGTGACGGCGAGGTAGCAGACAAAGGGGATCAGCGAGGTGATGACATTGGTCAGCCGCACCGCGTTGCGCAGCAGGCTGCGGCCGGGCGTGAGGCGCTGGCCGTCCAGGTCGGTGACGCGCAGGCCGAGCGCGCGCTTGCCCGGCGTGGCCTGCCATGCCGACTGTTCAAACCATGCGTAGTAGGCAAACCCGATCAGCAGCCACCACAGCACCACCGGGCGCATCACCTGCGCGTACACCCGTGCCGCCTGGTCGATATCGACGCCGGCCTTCAATTGCGCCACGAAGTGTTCGGCCGCCGCCGGCGCGCCCATCGAAAAACCGATCAGCGTGAGCGGCAGCAACAGGATCAGGTAGTCGATGATCCACGCCCCCAGGCGCTTGCCGAAACTGGCGGTATCGGCCAGCGCGTTGGCGGCCGTGTCCGGCATGGGCGGCGGCGCGCTTTCATCGGGCTCGGCGGATGCCGCCGGAAACAGCACGGACAGCGGCTGCCAGTCGGCCAGGCCCTCGTACCAGCCCAGGTCGGTCGGGCTCACCTGCCCGCTGGCCAGCCATTGCCGGATCTCGGCTTCGGTATAAGGCCCGTGGCGTTCGCCATCGCGGCCGATCCAGACGTCCATCGTGCATGCTCCCGCAGTAATGTCGGCCATGATGCCATGCGCCCTGATGCTCGCGGTTGCCTCGTATTTATGTAGAAGCGCACCTTGTGGGCGATGCTTTTGGCAAGGTGACGAAAAGCATCGCGCACAGGGTTGCTCCTACAACAGCCGCTTCTGCACGGAATGTCAGGCGGCGTTGCGGCGCTTGAGGTGCACCAGCAGCAGCGAGATCGCGGCGGGGGTGACGCCGCTGACGCGGGCGGCCTGGCCGATGGTGGCCGGTTGCGCGCGCTTGAGCTTCAGCAGCACCTCGGCGGACAGGCCGCGCACCTTGTCGTAGTCGAAGCCGGTGGGAATCGCGGTGTGCTCGTGGCGGCGCTGGCGCTCGATCTCCTCGCGCTGGCGCTCCAGGTAGCCGGCATATTTCACCTGCACCTCGACCTGGGCGGCGACGTCGTCGCGCGCCACCGCCGGCGCGATGCCTTCGACGGTGGCCAGGTGGGCGTAGTCCAGCTCGGGGCGGCGCAGCAGCTCCTGCGCGTTGGTTTCGCGGCTGACCGTGACGCCGAGCTGGCGCTCCAGCGCCGCGCCCAGCGCATTGGTCGGCGCGGCCCAGATGCCGGCCAGCCGCTGCATTTCGCGTTCCACCGCATCGCGCTTGGCGCGCAGCGCATCGAAGCGCGCCTGTGGCACCACGCCCAGTGCGTGGCCTTGCTCGGTCAGGCGCAGGTCGGCGTTGTCCTCGCGCAGGTGCAGCCGGTACTCGGCGCGCGAGGTGAACATGCGGTACGGCTCGATGGTGCCGTTGCTGGTCAGGTCGTCGATCAGCACGCCGATGTAGGCCTCGTCGCGGCGCGGATACCAGGGCGCCTTGCCCTGCACTGACAGCGCGGCGTTGAGGCCGGCGACCAGGCCTTGCGCGCCGGCTTCCTCGTAGCCGGTGGTGCCGTTGATCTGGCCGGCGAAGTACAGGCCGGCAATCGCCTTGGTCTCCAGCCACGGATTCAGCCCGCGCGGATCGAAGTAGTCGTACTCGATGGCATAGCCGGGGCGGGTGATGTGGGCGTGCTCGAAACCCTTGATGGAGCGCACCAGCGCCAGCTGCACATCGAACGGCAGCGAGGTGGAGATGCCGTTGGGGTAGATCTCGAAGGTGTCCAGCCCTTCCGGCTCGATGAAGATCTGGTGCGAGGACTTCTCGGCGAAGCGCACCACCTTGTCCTCGATCGACGGGCAGTAGCGTGGGCCGACGCCTTCGATCTGGCCGGTGTACAGCGGCGAACGGTCCAGCGCGCCGCGGATGATCTCGTGGGTCTGTCCGCTGGTGTGGGTGATCCAGCAGCTGACCTGGCGCGGATGCTCGGCGCGCTCGCCGAGGTAGGAGAACACCGGCGCCGGATCGTCGCCGGGTTGTTCCTCCAATCCGCTGAAGTCGATGCTGCGCAGGTCGATGCGCGGCGGCGTGCCGGTCTTCAGGCGGTCGGCGGCCACCGGCAACTCGCGCAGCTTTTGCGCCAGCGTGCTGGCCGGCGGATCACCGGCACGGCCGCCGGCGTACTGCGCCGGGCCGATGTGGATCTTGCCGGCGAGAAAGGTGCCGGCGGTCAGCACCACGGCGCGGGCGCGAAAGCTCAGGCCCATCTGGGTGACCACGCCGACGGCGCGGCCGCCCTCGATGATCAGGTCGTCCACCGCCTGCTGGAACAGTTCCAGGTTGGGCTGGGTTTCCACGATGCGGCGGATCGCCGCCTTGTACAGCGCGCGGTCGGCCTGGCAGCGGGTGGCGCGCACGGCCGGGCCCTTGGACGCGTTCAGCGTGCGCCACTGGATGCCGGCCCGATCCGCCGCGTGGGCCATCGCGCCGCCCAGCGCATCGATCTCCTTCACCAAGTGGCCCTTGCCGATGCCGCCGATCGCCGGGTTGCAGCTCATCTGCCCGATCGTCTCGATGTTGTGGCTCAGCAGCAGGGTGCGCGCACCCGTGCGCGCGGCGGCCAGCGCGGCCTCGGTGCCGGCGTGGCCACCGCCGATCACGATGACGTCGTAGGGAGTGGGATGGTGCATGCAACGGTCCTGGCCGTGCCAGAAAGTGACGAAATACGCGCTATGGTACTGCCATCGTGCGGCAGCCACCGTGCTGGCATGCATTCTGCTTTTCCCCCTTTGCACTTTTCCGGGCAGACGCCGCGCAAGGCGCGCCGAGATCGAACGACAGGGGTTCGGTCGCGTACCGGGAGAGGAAGCACAGACGGCACCTTCGGGTGCCGTCGCCTTTTGCGGGGCCGGAAAAAAACAGGCCCCGCCGAAGCGGGGCCCGTACTGCATAGATCTGGCGTCCGGCGGTCTCAGGAACAGGGGGAATCCAGGATGACCGTGGTGCCGGACGCCAGAAGCCGTGGAGCTGGCGCTGCCGGGCGCGAACGCCGCGACACGTGGGGTGATAGTCCCCCCTGACGCGTGAACACGGAGTGACTGCAAACGCCGCAGCTGTCCCCTCGCGGCAGCAGCTGACCCTGAGTGTCAGCTTTGCCTGACAGGCGTCCCGAAAGCCGTGTTTTCCGCCCGAGCTGGCACGACGGTTGCAGTACCCCGCTCAGGCAAACATTCGCGAGGGGAGCGTGTTGTGGACCTGAGTGGCGATTTCGAGCCGGTGTATGCGCACCACGATCTGTTGATCGAGATGGGCCGCATCGAGCTGGCGATGGACGACTTGCATGAGCATGCCGGCGGCGAGGATGCCCGCGCGCTGGCCTCGCGCATGCAGCACCTGCGCGAGGCGTTGGCGCAACTGCCGGCCTGAGCCGGCGCTCAACCGGCCAGCATGTTGGCGATGATTTCGCGCAGGTTGCGCGAGAGCTTTTCGTGGACGGCGGGCGTGGTCAGCGTCGCCATGGCGCCGCGTGCCGCTTCGCGACGCGCCGGTTCGAGCCGCTGCCAGCCGTTGAACGCGGTGGCCAGTCGGGCGGCGACCTGCGGATTGAGCGCGTCCAGCGCCACCAGTTGCTCGGCCAGGAAACGGTAGCCCTCGCCATCGGCGCGATGGAAACCGCTGGGGTTGCCGCGCACGAACGCGCCCAGCAACGACTGCACGCGATTGGGGTTTTTCAGGGTGAAGGCCGCGTCGTGCATCAGGGCGCGCACGCGCGCGAGCGCGCCGTCGCCGGGCACCTGCGCCTGCACCGCAAACCACTTGTCCAGCGCCAGCGCGTTGTCGGCGTGGCGCTGGCGGTAGTGCGCCAGCGCGGCCGGCGCCTGCGGCGCGTCGCTGCGCAACAGCACGGCCAGCGCGCCGAGGCGGTCGGTCATGCCGGGCGCGGCGTGGTACTGCGCGTCGGCCAGCGTCTGTGCGGTGGCGGCGTCGGCCAGTGCCAGCAGCTCCAGCACGCGCTGCTTCAGGCGGCGGGCCTGGCTGGTGGCGTCCAGCGCGAGGCTGGCGCCATCGGCCAGCGCCAGGTAACGCTGGCGCAGCGCATCGGCGCCGATGCGCGCGGCCAGCTGCTGTTGCAGTTGCTGGCGCAGGGCGTGGATGCGCGAAGGGTCCACCACCGTCTCGCGTTCGGCCCATTCCACCTCGCCCGGCGGCGTGAGCAGGTTGGCGAGCAGGGCATCTTCCACGTCGTCGCGGGCAAACAGGTCGGCCAGCGAGGCCAGCCAGGCGTGCAGCGCCTCGCCGGGCGTGGCGTCGCGCAGGTCCTCGAACGCGCGCGTGGCCAGCTGCTGGCTGGCCTCCCAGCGGTTGAAGCCGTCCACGTCGTGGCGCAGCAGCAGGGCCAGGTCGGCGGCGGCGTAGTCGTGCGTGAGGATCACCGGCGCGGAAAAGCCGCGCAGCAGCGACGGCACCGGTGCGCTGCCCACATCGTGGAACACGAAGCACTGTTCGGCCTGGTCCAGCACCACCACCGCCTCGGTGGCGTTCTCCGGTTTGGACGTCTGGCCGTCCATATGCAATGGCAGCATGCGGCCGGCAGCGTCGAACAGCGCCAACTTCACCGGGATCGGCAGCGGCGCCTTGGGCGGCTGGTCGCCGTGGCTCGGCGTGTGCTGGCGCAGGGTCAGCGTGTAGCTGCGCTGCGCGGCGTCGTAGTGGCCGTGCGCGTGCAGGCGCGGCGTGCCGGACTGGCCGTACCAGGCCAGGTAGGGCGTGAGATCGACCTGGTTGGCCTCGCCGAGCGCGGACAGGAAATCCTCCAGCGTGGCGGCCTTGCCGTCGTTGCGGGCAAAGTAGAGGTCCATGCCGCGACGAAAGCCCTCGCGGCCAAGGCGGCCGGCCAGCATGCGCACCAGTTCGGCGCCTTTCTCGTACACCGTGGCGGTGTAGAAGTTGTTGATCTCGCGGTACTGCGCCGGGCGCACCGGGTGCGCCAGCGGGCCGGCGTCCTCGGGAAACTGGGCGCGGCGCAGCAGCGACACGTCCTCGATGCGCTTGAGCGAGGCGGAGTTCATGTCGGCCGAGAAGCTCTGCTCGCGAAATACCGTGAGCCCCTCTTTCAACGACAGCTGGAACCAGTCGCGACAGGTGACGCGGTTGCCGCTCCAGTTGTGGAAATACTCGTGCGCGATCACCGCCTCCACGTGGCGGTATTCGTCGTCGGTGCTGGAGGCGGGGTCGGCCAGCAGGTATTTCGCGTTGAAGATGTTGAGGCCCTTGTTCTCCATCGCGCCCATGTTGAAGTCGTGGGTGGCGACCACGTGGAACACGTCCAGGTCGTAGTTGCGGCCGTAGACCTGCTCGTCCCAGCGCATCGCGCGCTCCAGCGCGTCCATGGCGTAGTCGCAGCGGTCGATCACGTCGGGCTCGGCCCAGATCTTGAGCGCCACGGCGCGGCCGTCGGCGGTGACGTAATCGCGCGCGATGGCCTCCAGGTGGCCGGCGACCACGGCAAACAGGTAGCTGGGCTTGGGGTGCGGATCGACAAAGCGCGCCCAGTGCCGGCCGTCGTCCAGCGTGCCGCTGCCGTCGGGGTTGCCGCCGGCCAGCAGCACCGGGAAGCGCGTGCGGTCGGCGCGCAGCGTCACCGTATAGCGCGATTGCACGTCGGGCCGGTCGGGAAAAAACGTGATGTGGCGAAAGCCCTGCGCCTCGCACTGGGTGAGCAGGAAACCGGCCTCGGGCGAGCCGGACAGGTACAGGCCCTCCAGCGCGGTATTGGCCGACGGGTACAGCCGCACGCGCGTTTCCAGCACGCTGCCGTCACGCGCGCCGTCGATTTCCAGCACGTTGTCGGCGTAGCGGTAGGCCTGCGGCGGCAGCGGCTGGCCGTCCAGGGAGATGGACAGCAGCTCCAGGTTCTCGCCGTCCAACTGCAGCGGCTGTGACTGCGTGTCGTCGCGGCGCAGCAGCAATCGCGAGGTCAGCTCGGTGGCGGCGATGTCCAGGTCGATGTCCAGCGTCACCGTCTCCACCCGCCAGGCCGGCGGGCGGTAATCGTCCAGGCGGATCGGGGCGGTGTCGTTGTCGGTGCGGGCGTTCATGCGGGTACGGCGTAGGCAAAGGGATCGCTCAGGCTAACATGGGCCCTTTCGGGCAGGAGCATTCCCATGACGCGCTATACCGCCGAAACCAGCCTGTGGGGCGAGCAGGAGGTGTTTGTTCTTGGTGACCGCGAGGGCGGCCGACAGGCCAGCATCGCGCGCCATGGCGCGGCGCTGCTCAGGCTGGAGATCGTGCTGGACGGTGTCACCCACGACCTGGCCGACGGCTACCGCGACGCCGCCGAGATCGTCAGCCGGCCCAGCTCGCGCTTCGCCATCATGGTGCCGTTCGGCGGGCGCATCAGCGAGGCGCGCTACACCTTCGACGGCCAGGCGTACGACTTGCAGCCGGGCGTGACCGGCGCAGCCCGCGCGGCGCGGCACGGTTTCGTGCGCGGCACCGATTTCGACGTGGTGGCGCTGTCGGCCGACGCGGACGGCGCGCGGCTGACCCTGGCCACCTCGGCGATCCGGCCGTGTCCGGGCTACCCGCACGCGATCGACCTCACGCTCACCTACACGCTGCACGCGCGCGGGCTGGCGCTGGAGGTGCGCATGCGCAACGTGGGCGACAGCGTGGCGCCGTGCTTCTTCGGCTGGCATCCGTATTTCCGCCTGCCTGCCGGCGGCGTGGACGACTGGCAGTTGCAGATTCCCGCGCAGACACTGGTGCATACCGACGCCAACCTCATCGCCTTGCCCGGCAAGGCCGCCTACGTGGCGCTGGACGACGCGCCGGCGATGGATTTCCGCGAGCCGCGCCCCATCGGCGACAGCATCATCGACCAGGGCTATACCGACCTGGCGCCCGACGCCGACGGCCATATCCGCACCCGCCTGCGCGACACGACCAGCGGCGTGGAGCTGGCGATCTGGCAGGAGCGCGGCCTGATGCACGCGTTCACCGCCGACACGGTGACGCGCGACGTGCGCGGCTCGGTGGCGCTGGAGCCGATGGAGTGCATGGCCAACGCGTTCGACCGGCCCGACTGCGCCGACACGATCCGGCTGCAACCCGGTGCCGAGCGGGTGTTTCGCTGCGGCGTGGACATCGAGATCGACGGCGCGCCGCGCGCATGAGCCAGGTCGACCTGCCCACGCTGGCCACCATCCGCGATGCTGCCGCGCGCATCGCACCGCACGCGCGGGTGACGCCGGTGCTGCGCAGCGCGGCGCTGGATGCGCTGGCCGGCGCCCGGCTGCATTTCAAGTGCGAGAACCTGCAGCGCGGCGGCGCGTTCAAGTTTCGCGGCGCCTGCAACGCGGTATGGGCGCTGGACGCGGCGCAGGCCGCGCGCGGCGTGGTGACGCATTCATCCGGCAACCACGGCAACGCGCTGGCGCTGGCGGCGGCCACGCGCGGCATCGCCGCGCATGTGGTGGTGCCCGAGGGCGCGGTACAGGCCAAGGTGGCGGCGATCGAGCGCGCCGGCGCGGTGGTGCATCGCTGCGCACCCAACCAGGCCGCGCGCGAGGCCATGGCCGCCCAAGTCGAGCGCGATACCGGCGCGGTGCTGGTGCATCCCTACGCCGACGCGCGGGTGATGGCCGGGCAGGGCACGCTCGCGCTGGAGTTGCTGCAGCAGGTACCGGGGCTGGATGCGTTGATCACCCCGGTCGGCGGCGGCGGGCTGGCCAGCGGCGTGGCAATCGCCGCGCATGGGCTTGATCCCGCGCTGGCGCTGTTCGGCGCCGAGCCGGCCGGCGCCGACGATGCGGCGCGATCGCTGGCCGCCGGCGCGCGCGTCACCAGCGTCGTGCCCGACACCGCCTGCGACGGCCTGCGCGCGCTGGTGGGCGAGCCCAACCTGGCGGCGCTGCGCGCGCATCGCGTCGAGGTGATCACCGTCACCGACGCGGAAACCGTCGCCGCCATGCAGTGGCTGTGGCGCGAGTTGAAGCAGGTGGTGGAGGTGTCCAGCGCCACCGTGCTGGCCGCCGTGCTGAAACAGCCCGCGCGCTTCGCCGGCCGCCGCGTGGGCGTGGTGCTGACCGGCGGCAATGTCGATCTGGCGGCGCTGCCTTGGCAGGCACCAGGTTGAAGTGACCGGCGCTCCTAGCCGCGCGGCGACGGCGCCCGCGCCAGCGCCCACACCTCCACCCGCCGCACGCCGGCGCGCCTGAGCACGCGGGTGGCCTCGGCCAGGGTGGCGCCGGTGGTCATCACGTCGTCCAGCAGCGCCACGTGCGCGGGCAGGGCGGTGCCTTCGCGCACGGCGAACGCGCCGCGCACGTTGCGACGGCGGTCGGCGGCGTCGCGCTCGGTCTGCGCGCCGGTGGGGCGCACGCGGCGCAGCGCGTCCCCATGCAGCGGCACACCCAGCGCGCGTGCCAGCGGGCGGGCCAGTTCCAGCGCCTGGTTGTAGCCGCGCTGGCGCAGGCGCTGGCGGTGCAGCGGCACCACCAGCAGCGCAGGCGGCAGGCTGGGTGGCCGGGGCTCGCGCTGCCACAGCGTGGCGAGCACGCGCCCGGCGGCCAGGTCGGCGCCGAACTTGAAGCGGGATTCCAGCCGGTCCAGCGGCCAGCCGTAGCGGAACGGCGCCCATGCCGCCTGCCATGGCGGCGGCCGGCGCAGGCATTGGCCGCACAGCGCGGCCGGCGCGGGCAACGGCAGGGCGCAGCGCGCGCAGCATGCCCGGTTGCGCGGCAACTCGGCGGCGCAGGCCGCGCACAAGTCCAGGCCATGTGCGCCGGCGTCGCCGCACAATAGGCAGCGCAGGGGCAGGATGAAGTGTCGCAACTGGTCGAGCACGTCCCTGTGCCTCATCCGGTGGAGTGCGGCCATGGTAGCGCGGCGGCTCGTCAACCCATGCCGTGCGGGTTTGGTTGACAGCCTGCAGGGGCACTCCCACACTCTCGCGACTTGCCACGGGGACGCTTGCATGGCCGATACCGCCATCCGCCACGACTGGACGCGCGAGGAAGTCGCCGCGCTGTTCGATCTTCCATTCAACGACCTGCTGTACCGCGCGCACGCGGTGCATCGTGCCCATCACGATCCCAACGCGGTGCAGGTGTCCACGCTGCTGTCGATCAAGACCGGCGGCTGCCCCGAGGATTGCGCCTACTGCCCGCAGGCGCAGCGCTACGACACCGGCGTGCAGGCGCAGAAGCTGCTGGAGCTGGACGAGGTGCTCGATCGCGCCCGCGCCGCCAAGGCCGCCGGCGCCAGCCGCTTCTGCATGGGTGCGGCATGGCGCGGGCCCAAGGACCGCGACATTCCCAAGGTGGCCGCCATCGTCAGCGCGGTGAAGGGGCTGGGGCTGGAAACCTGCGCCACGCTGGGCCTGCTGGGCGACGGCCACGCGCAGGCGCTCAAGGACGCGGGGCTGGACTACTACAACCACAACATCGACACCGCGCCGGAGTTCTACGGCGAGATCATCCACACCCGCGACTACCAGGACCGGCTGCAAACGCTGGAGCAGGTGCGCGACGCGGGCCTGAAAACCTGCTGCGGCGGCATCGTCGGGATGGGCGAGACGCGGCTGCAGCGCGCCGGCCTGCTGCAGGCGCTGGCCAACCTGCCCGAGCACCCGCAGTCGGTGCCGATCAACCAGCTGGTGCCGGTGCCGGGCACGCCGCTGGCCAACCAGCAGAAGCTCGATCCGTTCGAGTTCGTGCGCACCATTGCCGTGGCGCGCATCCTGATGCCGGCCTCGGTGGTGCGCCTGTCGGCCGGTCGCCAGCAGATGGACGACGCGGTGCAGGCGCTGTGCTTTTTCGCCGGTGCCGGCTCCATCTTTGCCGGCGACAAGCTGCTCACCACCGGCAACCCCGACGTGGCCTCCGATCACGCGCTGTTTCGCCGGCTGGACCTGCATCCGATGGAGGTCGTGGAGCAGGCGGGCACCGTGCATGCCGACATCGCCGAGCGCGCGGAGGGTTGCGGGCATGGCTGCGGTTGCAGTGCGGCGGCGTAGCGGCCGGATCAAGAGCACCTCTCCCCGGCCCTCCCCGGCGAGCAGGGGACGGAGCATGGCGCTCCCCGGCTGGCAGGAGGGGCTGGATGCCGCGGCCTGATCTGCTTGAGCGCCTGGCGGCGCAATGCGCCGCGCGCGAGAGCGCCGGCCTGCTTCGGCGCCTGCGCGTTGTCGATCGCGTCGATGGCCCGTGGCTGGAAAGCGGCGGGCGGCGCCTGCTGTCGTTTTGCAGCAACGACTACCTGGGCCTGGCGCAGCACCCGCAACTGGTCGCCGCGCTCAAGCGCGCGGCCGACGAGGGCGGCGTGGGCAGCACCTCCGCGCACCTGATCTGCGGCCACCGCCGCGAGCATGCCGCGCTGGAGGAGGCGCTGGCCGCATGGACCGGGCGCGAGCGCGCGCTGCTGTTTTCCACCGGCTACATGGCCAACCTCGGCGTGCTGCAAGCGCTGCTGGCGCGCGGCGACCTGTGCCTTGAGGACAAGCTCAACCACGCCTGCCTGCTTGATGGCGCGCGCTTGTCCGGCGCCGAGCTGAAGCGCTACCCGCACGCCGATGTGGCCGCCGCCGCGCGCCAGTTTGCCCATCGTGGCGAGGCCGCCGCGCTGCTGGCCACCGACGGCGTGTTCAGCATGGATGGCGACGTGGCGCCACTGCGCGAGCTGGCCGCGCTGTGCACGCGCGAGCAGGCCAGCTTGATGGTGGATGACGCGCACGGCCTGGGTGTGTGCGGCCCCGACGGCGCCGGCAGCGTGGCGGCGGCGGGGCTGGGCCAGCGCGAGGTGCCGGTGCTGATGGCCACGCTGGGCAAGGCGCTCGGATGCGCCGGCGCCTTCGTGGCCGGCAGCGCGGCCCTGGTCGAGGGCTTGCTCCAGCTGGCGCGGCCATACATCTACACCACCGCCATGCCGCCGGCCGTGGCCGCCGCCACGCTGGTGGCGGTGCGGCTGGCGCAGGCGGAAAGCTGGCGGCGCGAGAAACTCGCCGCCCACATCGCGCGCTTCCGTCGCGGCGCGTCCGAGCTGGGGCTGTCGCTGCTGCCCTCGGCCAGCGCCATCCAGCCGCTGATGCTGGGCGATGCCGACGCCGCGCTCGCCGCCGCCGCCCACCTGGAGCGGCACGGCCTGTGGGTGGGCGCGATCCGTCCGCCCACCGTGCCGGCCGGCCAGGCGCGCCTGCGCATCACGCTGTCGGCCGCGCACGAGGACGCGCATGTGGACCGCCTGCTCGCCGCGCTGGCCAGCCTGCCCGGGCCGGCTGCCGCAGGCCGCCGCGTATAATGGGCGGCTGGCCCGCGAAACTCCCCATGTCGATCGTCAATATTGCCGCCTACCAATTCGTCAGCCTCGACGACCTCGACGCGCTGCGCCAACGCCTGCGCGAACGCTGCGAGAGCGCCGGCCTCAAGGGCACCATCTTGCTGGCGCCGGAAGGCATCAACCTTTTCCTCGCCGGCGCGGCACAGGCCATCGACGACTTCGTGGCCTGGCTGCGCGCCGATGCACGCTTCGCGGACATGGTGCCCAAGCGCTCGCTGTCGGCGCAGCTGCCGTTCGGGCGGCTGCGGGTGCGCCTGAAGCGCGAGATCATCAGCATGCGCCAGCACGCGATCCGCCCGCAGAACGGCCGCGCACCCGCCGTCGATGCGCCCACGCTGCAGCGCTGGCTGGCCGATGGCCACGATGACGCCGGCCGCGAGCTGGTCATGCTGGATACGCGCAACACCTACGAGACCGCGCACGGCCGCTTTGCCGGCGCGATCGACTACGCGCTGGCCAACTTCACCGCGTTTCCCGCCGCCGTCGCCGCCGACCGCGCGCGCTACGCCGGCAAGACGGTGGTGTCGTACTGCACCGGCGGCATCCGCTGCGAGAAAGCCGCGTTGTACATGCAGGCGCTGGGCATGGATCACGTCTACCAGCTCGACGGCGGCATCCTGGGTTACCTGGAACACACCGACGGCGCGCACTGGCAGGGCGACTGCTTCGTGTTCGACGGTCGCGTGGCGCTGGACAAGCGCTTGCAGCCGGCCGCGCCGCTTGCCGCATCGTCCGGCGATGACGCCATGGCAAAGCCGGGGCTGCACCTTCTCCCTGAAGGGGAGAGGGGACTCACGCCATGACGCTGCATATCGACAAATTGGGCCACGGCCCCACGCCGCTGGTGCTGCTGCACGGCTGGGCCATGCACGGTGGCGTGCTGGCGCCGCTGGTCGAGGCGCTGTCGGCGCAGTGCACGATGTATGTGGTGGACCTGCCCGGCCACGGCCATTCGCGCCACGTCGACCTGCCGCTGGAGCCGCACGCCTGCGCCGCCGCGATCGCCGCCGCCACGCCGCCGGCGGCGTGGCTGGGCTGGTCGCTGGGCGGGCTGGTCGCGCTCACCGGCGCGCTTGACCTGCCGCGCCACGTACGCGGACTGGCCATGCTGTGTGCCACACCGTGCTTTGCACGCGGCGACGGCTGGCCGCACGGCATGGACAAGGCGCAGATCCACCAGCTCGCCACCGACCTGCACACCGACTACCACGCCACGCTGGAGCGCTTTCTGGCGCTGGAGGCGATGGGCAGCGCCGACCCGCGCGCGGAACTGCGACATCTGCGCGAGCTGGTGTTTGCGCGCGGCGAGCCGCAGCCGCGCGTGCTGCAGGAGGGCCTGGCCGTGCTGGAAACCACCGATCGCCGCGCCGCCTTGCCCGACCTGGCCGTGCCCAGCGTGTGGATCGCCGGTCACCGCGACCGGCTGGTGCCGCCGGCGGCCATGCAATGGGCGGCCAGCCAGTGCGGCGGCGCCTGGCACGACATTCCACAGGCCGGCCACGCGCCGTTCTTCGGCCACGCGCCGGCCGTGGCGCGGGCGCTGCAGCCGCTGCTGGCCTCCACCGAACCATGAGTCCCTCCGCCATGACCGCCTTCCAGCTTGACCGCGCGCGCATCGCGCGCCAGTTCGGCCGCGCCGCCGACACCTACGAAAAGCACGACGTGCTGCAGCGCGAGGTGCAGTCGCTGCTGATGGATCGCCTGGATTTCTATCTGGAGACGCCGCAGCGCGTGGTGGACATCGGCGCCGGCACCGGCCGCGGCAGCGCGCTGCTGAAACAGCGCTACCCCAAGGCCGAGGTCATCGCCATCGACCTGGCCGTGCCGATGCTGCGCGCGGCCAGGCAGCACAGCAGCTGGCGCCGGCCGATCCTGCGCGTATGCGCCGAGGCCAGCGCGCTGCCGCTGGCCGACCACAGCGTGGACGTGCTGCATTCCAACCTCTGTTTCCAGTGGGTGGACACGCTGGCGCCGCTGTTCGCCGAGTGCGTGCGCGTGCTCAAGCCCGGCGGCATGCTGGTGTTTTCCACCTTCGGCCCCGACACGCTGAAGGAGCTGCGCGAGGCCTGGGCGCAGGCCGACGAACAGGCCCACGTGGGCCGTTTCCTGGACATGCACGACGTGGGCGACGCCGTACTGGCCGCCGGCCTGCGCGATCCGGTGCTGGACGTGTGCCGCTACACGCTCACCTACAGCGAGCCGCGCAAGCTGCTGGAAGACCTGCGAGGCCTTGGCGCCACCAACGCCGACCACGCCCGCGAGCGCAGCCTCACCGGCAAATCGCGCTATCGCCGCATGCTCGACGCCTACGAGGGCATGCGCGTGGACGGCCGCATCCCCGCCACCTGGGAGGTGGTGACCGCGCACGCGTGGGGCCCGCCGCAAGGCCAGGCGCGCCGCGCCGGCGGCGTGGAGATCGCCAGCTTCTCCATCGACAGCCTGCGCGGCTCGCGCCGTCGCTGAGAGTTCGAGACTTTTCAAGCTCACAAGCTCTGAGGCGCCGCACGGAGAGGGCGGCCAAAGAACACAGGCACCGCGCACGAGTGCGCGCCGGCGGCCGCGCGCTCGCGCCCTCTTCACACCCCGGCGCTCTACCCTCGACCACCTGATTTGGTCAGGGAGCCGCGCATGAGGTTGCGGGACAAGGTGGCGCTGGTGACCGGCAGTGCGCAAGGCATCGGCCGGGCCATCGCCTTGCGGCTGGCGCGCGAGGGCGCGGCGGTGCTGGTGGAGGACAGGCAGGACAGCGCCCACGCCCAGGACACCTTGCGCCAACTGCAGGCGATGGGCGCACGCGCGGCCCTGCTCGTCGGTGACGTGGGCGAGCCGGCCGACGACCGCCGCGTGGTGGCCGAAGGCGTGGCGCACATGGGGAGCATCGACATCCTGGTGAACAACGCCGGCGTGGAGCGCCGCGCGGATTTTCTCGACGCCACCGAGGCGGATTACGACCTGGTGCTGGGCGTCAACCTCAAAGGCGTGTTCTTCCTCACCCAGGCCTTTGCGCGGCACGTGCGCGAGCGTGGCGGCAGCGGGCGCGTCATCAACATCAGCTCGGTGCACGAGGAGCTGCCGTTTCCGCACTTCGCCAGCTACTGCGCCAGCAAGGGCGGGCTCAAGATGCTGATGCGCGACCTGGCGGTGGAGCTGGCGCCGCTGGGCATCACCGTCAACAACATCGCGCCCGGCGCGATCCGCACGCCGATCAACGCCCACCTGATGGACGACCCCGCCTTGCTCGCCGCGCTGGTGGCGCAGATTCCGCTGGGCCGGCTGGGCACGCCCGAGGACGTGGCCGGCGTGGCCGCGTTCCTGGCCTCGGACGACGCGGCCTATCTCACCGGCAGCACGGTCGGCATCGACGGCGGCCTGCTGTGGAACTACCGCGAGCAATGAGCGCCACGCGCACGCTGGACCCGCGCGCCAACGCGGAAAAAGCCGCCGCCGTGGCGCCGGCGGACACGCTCACTCCGGCCGACCGCTACCAGGAGCTGTTCGAGGCGGTGCAGCTGGCGCGCGTGTTCGACGACAGCAAGACCTTTGTCGACTGCGCGCCGCGCCGCGAGCCGGAGCAGATCCTGGACGCCTATCGCGCCCGCCGCGACATGCCGGACTTCGACCTGGCGGCCTTCGTGCACGCGCATTTCGCGCCGCCCCAGGTGCACGCCAGCCACTACGTCTCGGTGCCGGGCCAGCCGCTGCGCGAGCACATCGACGGGCTGTGGGACGTGCTCACGCGCCAGCCGCGACAGCATCCCGCGCGCGGCTCGCTGCTGCCCTTGCCGCATCCCTACGTGGTGCCGGGCGGACGCTTCGGCGAGCTGTACTACTGGGATTCGTACTTCACCATGCTGGGCCTGGCCGAGAGCGGGCGGCACGACCTGCTGCACGCCATGGCCAACAACTTCGCCTACCTCATCGACACCTATGGCCACGTGCCCAACGGCAACCGCAGCTACTACCTCAGCCGCTCGCAGCCGCCGGTGTTTGCGCTGATGGTGGAGCTGTTCGAGCAAAAGGGCGTCTGCGCGGCAATGGAATACCTGCCGCGCCTGCGCAAGGAATACACCTACTGGATGGACGGCGCCGACGACCTGCGCCCCGGCGACGCGCACCGCCACTGCGTGAGGCTGGACGACGGCAGCGTGCTCAACCGCTACTGGGACGATCGCGACACGCCGCGCGAGGAGTCCTTCCTGGAGGACGTGAGCACGGCCAGGCAGGGCACGCGGCCCGCACACGAGGTGTACCGCGAGCTGCGCGCCGGCGCCGCCTCCGGCTGGGACTTCAGCGCGCGCTGGTGCGACGGCGCGGACCTGTCCAGCATCCGCACCACCGCCATCGTGCCGGTGGACCTCAACGCCATGCTGTACAAGCTCGAGCGCCAGATCGGCCTGCTCAGCCACGCCAGCGGCCAGCGCGCACAGGGCGAGCAGTTTCAGCGCAAGGCCGAGGCGCGCCGCGCCGCCATCGACCGCGTGCTGTGGAACGACCGCGCCGGCGCCTACCTCGACTACGACTGGCAACGCGCCGCGCCGCGCGAGGCGCTCAACGCCGCCACCGCCACGCCGCTGTACGTGGCGCTGGCCAGCCGCGAGCAGGCACGGCGCGTGGGACAGGCGCTGCGCGCGCGGCTGCTGCGCGAGGGCGGCATCGGCACCAGCGAATGCGCCAGCGGCCAGCAATGGGACCAGCCCAACGGCTGGGCGCCGCTGCAATGGCTGGCCATCGGCGGCCTGCGCCAGTACGGCGACCCGCTGGCCGAGGTCATCGCCCAACGCTGGCAGCACACCGTGGGCAATCTCTACCAGCGCGAAAGCAAGCTGGTGGAAAAGTACGCCATGGACACCTCGCGCGCCGGCGCCGCCGGCGGCGGTGGCGGCGAATACCCGCTGCAGGACGGCTTCGGCTGGACCAACGGCGTCACCCGCCGCCTGCTGCACGAAGACCCCGCCCACGCCGCCAACCACGCCCGCGCCGCCAGCCACGCGTAGTCGCCCCGCACCTCGCCCGGCCCACGCAGGAGCGCGCTTGCGCGCGATGCCTTTCGGCGGGGCCAAGAGCATCGCGGCTGAAGCTCCCACAAAAATGCGCATCGCGCTGTCATGCGGGTGACGTCGAATCGCCGTCTGGGCATCACCCGGTGGCCACATCGTCATAAATAGTTCATCGCGGCGTGAAAGCATGCCCGCGCAAACACCTTGAACCCCAGACCGCCTCCACCGTGAGCTGCCTGCTCGCGGCGCTGGCGTGCGCCCTTTTTCCGGAGATCGCCGCGTGCTGAAGAAATCCCTGCTGGCCCTGTCCCTTGGCTTGATCCTTTCCCCGTTGCCGCTTTCTGCGGTGTACGCGGCCGATGCGTCCGACGCCGCCGCGCCGGCGGGGGAGGTCGGCGCCGATGCCGATCGCGCCACCGAGCTGGACAGCATCTCGGTGATCGGCTCGGGCGAGTCGCGCCAAGTGCAGCGCATCAGCCCGAAAAACCAGGACGTGCTGCCGCCGGGCACCAGTCTGCAAAAGGTGCTGAACATCCTGCCGGGCGTGAACGCGCAGTCGATCGATGCGCTGGGCACCAACGAGCAGTCGATGACGCTGAGCCTGCGCGGCTTCAACACCACGCGCCTGGGCTACACCCTGGACGGCATGCCGCTGGGTGACGGCGCGTACAACAACTACAACGGCCTGACCATCAACCGCGCGCTGATCAGCGAGAACCTTGGCGGCGCCGAGCTGGCGGTGGGTATCGGCAACCTGGGCACGCCGTCCACCAGCAACCTGGGTGGCACGGTGAGCTACACCACGGCCGATCCCGAGCAGGCCATGGGCGCGCGCATCAACCAGACCTTCGGCAGCGACATGAACCGCCGCACCTACGTGCGCTTTGATACCGGCAACTACAACGGCTTCTCGATGTATCTGTCGGGCATGCGCGGCACCTCGGACCTGTGGAACGACCAGCGCGCCTACAACAAGTCCACCAACAAGCAGTTCAACGCCAAGGCGGTGTTCGACTTCGACGGCGGCCGCATCGCCGCTTTCGTGGATACCTCGCGTACCTCGCAAGCCGATGACTTCTACCTGTCCAAGGACCAGATGGCGCGCGGCCTGGGTTGGGACTGGGGTGGCTGGGCGCCGGATTTCGACCGCGCTATCGGCAAGGCCTACTGCAACGCGGGTACCTTCGATGCGGCCTTGTGCGACACCAGCGGCCCGGACACCGACGCCGACGGCGCCTTCACCGGCGGCCAGATCATCCGCAAGGACGACCTGTACTACCTGGCCGGCGACTTCTTTCCCAGCGATACGGTGACGCTGCACGCGCAGGTCTACCACCACGAGGACCTGGGCGACGGCAACAACTGGAACAGCGGCAGCTGGTCCAACGCCGGCACGCCGCAGCAGCTGCCGCTGATCGTGCGCAGCACGCTGTACACCATCAACCGCACCGGCGCGATCCTCTCGGCTGCGTGGGACGTGGGCGTCAACCACATCGAGGGCGGCCTCTGGTACGAGGAAAACACCAGCAGCGCCTCGCGCTACAGCTACACCGACGTCACCGGCCCGCGCGACCTCACCGGCATCGATCCGCGCCAGCCCGACGCGGGTACGTTCGACCAGCGAACCAAGTGGAAGACGCGCCAGGCTTATCTGCAGGACACCGTGCGCCTGCTCGACGACAAGCTCAGCATCGAGTTTGGCGTGAAGAGCCCGCACGCCAGCGCCCACGCGCAGGCCCTGCCCGGCATTGCCAAGAAGCCGATCTCGCCGGACGCCAGCGGCCAGTTCTCCACCGGCAAGCTGTCGATGAGCAAGGCGCTGCTGCCCGAGGCCGGCGTGAACTACCGCTTCGGTGACGGCCAGGAGGTGTTTGCCAGCTACGCGGAGAACGTCGCCATGTTCCAGGGTGGCTTCAAGCTCGGCCCGCAGGCGGTGAGCCAGGCCGTGTGGGACGCTAGCGGCGGCAACCTGAAGCCGGAGGAATCGCGCAGCACCGAGCTGGGCTACCGCATCGTGCAGCCGACCTTCCAGGCGTCGGCCGCGCTGTACCAGGTGTCGTTCGACAACCGCCTGTTGCAGTTCAACCCCTGCAACTCGCGCCAGCCCAATGGCCCGACCTGCGGCAACCACTTCTACAACGTGGGTGGCGTGGACAGCCACGGCGTGGAGCTGACCGTGCTGTGGACGCCGAACGAACACCTGCGCTGGTACAACTCCGCCTCGTTCAACCGCTCCACCTATGACAGCAACTACGTGCAGAACGACGTGGTGCAGTTGACCCGCGGCAAGTTGCAGGTGGATACGCCGACCAAGCTGTTCGCCAGCGAGATCACCTGGACCCAGGGTGCGTGGTTTGCCACGCTGCGTGGCAAGTACACCGGCAAGCGCTACTACACATACACCAACGACCAGGGCTTTGGCGGCGTCACCGTGTTCGACGCCGGCGCGGGCTACGACTTCGGCAAGGTGTCGTTCGCCAAGGACGTGCGCGTGTCGTTCAACGTGGCCAACCTCACAGACAAGCGCTACGCCGCCAACCTCGACAGCAGCGTGTTTGCCGCGTCCGACCCGGCCGGCAAGATCTACGTGTTCCACGCGTCGGCGCCGCGCCAGGTGTTCGGCACGCTCGACATCCGCTTCTGAACATGACGCGTCCCGGTGCCGGCCTGCTCGCCGGCCTGCTGTGGCTGCCGGCCCTTGCGGGGGCCGCGCAGTCGTATACCAGCGCGCATCTGGACGAGGGCGCGCGGCCGCACACGGTCACGGTGGACGGCCAGCGCTATGTCGACCACGGCCTGGTCGGCGCGGGCCGCCTGTCCGCGCAGACGGTGGATTTTCTGGGCGACACGCTGGGCTCGTTTTCCTCGCTGGCGATTGACCACGCCAGCTGGAAGCGCGTGGGCGACCACTACGAGGGCGTGCTGTGGACGCTGCCCGACCGAGGCCGCAACGACCCGGACGCGGGCCTGTTCTACGACTACGCGGCGCGAGTGCACCGCTACCGCCTGCGCTTCACGCCGGCGGCGGACGGGCAGGGCACCGGCACGGTGACGATCACGCCCGACGGCGGCCTGGTGCTGCGCGATTTTCGCGGCCAGCCGTTCACCGGCGCCGATCCGGCCGACGGCACGCAGACCCGGCACGGCGTGTTGCTGCCCTCGCCATCGCACGGCGTGGGCGCGGGCAAGCTGTCGCTGGATGCCGAGTCGTTGCAGTTCGCCCGTGACGGCAGCTTCTACGTGGGCGACGAGTACACCGCCAGCGTGTTCCATTTCGATGCCGACGGCCGCCTGCAAGGCATCATCGTGCCGCCCGTCGCCGTGCTGCCGCGTCGCCAGGGCAAGCCGGATTTCCGCTCGCTGCGTCCGCCCGAGAGCGGGCGGCGCAACAACCAGGGCGTGGAGGGCATGTCGCTGTCGCCTGACGGCACGCGGCTGTTCGTGATGCTGCAAAGCGCGCTGGTGCAGGACTCGGCCGTCAACCTTGCGGACAAGGACGATGCCAGCGGCCGCACCGCCACGCGCGTGCTGGTGTACGACACCCATGACACGGCCACGCCGGCAAAGCCCGTGGCGCACTACGTGGTGCAGCTGCCGTCGTATCGCGACACGGGTGACGGCCAGCCGGCCAACCGCACGGCGGCGCAGAGCGAGATCCGCGCCCTCGACAACCACCGCTTCCTGATGCTGGCACGCGACGGCAACGGCCTGGGCACCGGCAACCGCAAGCCCATCGTCTACAAGAGCGTGCTGCTGGTGGATACCGCCGGCACCAGCAACCTCGCCGGCAGCCGCTACGAGACCGGCACCACGTCGGTGCTGCAATCGCCCGACCGCGCCGTGCTGAAAAGCGACATCCGCCCGGCACGCTGGGTGGAGCTGGTCAACCTGCTGCAACCGGCGCCACTGGCCCGCGCCGGCCTCAGCCTCGCCAACGATCCGGCGACGCCCGCCACGCTGTCGGAGAAATGGGAGGCGATGGATCTGGTGTCGGCGCTGGACCGCGCCCATCCGCACGACGTGCTGCTGTTTGTCGGCAACGACAACGACTTCATCGCCCGCCACTGCGTGATGCAGGGCCAGTCCTGCGACTCGCCCTTCGACAACGACAACCGCCTGCTGGTCTATCGCCTCACGCTGCCGTAGTCGTAGGGCGTCGCGGAGCGATCCGGCCGCAACCGTTCGAGTGCATCGCGCACAAGTGCGCTCCTGCCCGTGGAGCGCAGGCGTAACGCGCCGGGAGCAGCAGGTGAATTCCTGGATCGGCCAGATGTCCAGCGGCAAGCCAAACCGGTGGGTCGCCGGTGCAGCCGCCAGCGGCAGGTATGTCCGGTCGCTGCGTGCTCCGCATGAGCCGTACGCCATGCGCGTTCCGACGCTAGCCGACGCCGGATCGGCCGTCAGGTTCCTGGGCTGCCCTGTTCCACGTCCCCCCTGTGGCAAACTGACCGGCGCGACTCCCGATCCTTGCTTTGGTGGCCTCTCCGGCCGGTAGGGCACGTATGGGAATCAACTGCGACAGCATCAACACACGAAAGCGCGGATGGCGAGACAATCGGTGCCAACGACCGTCATCGTGTCGCATCGTCAGGGAGGGGAATCCATGAGCTTGAGTTGGAAAGTCGTCGTCACGGGCGGTTTGTCTCTGGTCTTGGCAGGGTGTTTCAACCTGGGAACCAAGCCATCGGAAATCACGCCGGCCTACGTGCCCGAGTCGCAATACCAGAGCCAAAACTGTCAGCAACTCGATGCGGATCGACAAGACATGTACCGTCGCAAGTCGATGTTGGAGACCGCGCAAACCCAGCGGCGCCACAGCAACAAAGTGCAGGCATTCTGGGTTGGTTTCGGCAATGGCGATGGCGTGGGTGCGAGTGAATTGGCGCAAGTGAAGGGCGAGATTCTGGCAGTGGAGAAGCAGCGGGAGTTGAAGGGCTGCGCCGGTGCGCAAAGTGCGTATGGCACAACGCCGGACGCACAATCATCGCTGGCAGGCGCCGGTTGGCCGCTGCCTCTGCCACGGTTCGACATCGCAGGCAATTGCCGGCGGAGCAGCGCGGACCCGCAGGCGTGCATGGCCTCGGAGCAAGCCGCGCGTAGTTGGTTGTCGCAACATGCGACGTCGGTGCAGGTGGCTGGCGAGTGCAGTCGGTTCGCGCAGCAGGACCAGAGCTACGAGATGATCCAGTCCTGCGTGCAACAGCATGAAGGCGCGGGTCGCTGAGTGCGGGCGGAAATATACGGACGGATCAAAAAAGGGGGCGTTTCCCCTGAGGTGAATGTGCCTTTCCCCTTTCCGGCATCGCCTTTTGCTCGTCATTCCTGCTTCCGCAGGAACGACGAGCAAAAGCCAGGTTGATCAGACCCTCCCTGGGTACGGCCCTTTCTATGGATCGGGGTGGCGGATGAGCGTAATCCGGTGTGCATCGTTGTTGATCCTCCTGTCGCAGGCCGGCGTTGTGCTTCCCGCTCTTGCCAGTGACAAGTTGGCTGATCTGGTGCGTGAGTCCGCCAGGATAAGCCTGGTGCAGGTTTTGGGCGGAGAGGTCAGCCGGGATGGGCTGAGGTCCTACGTCGTCGAGTTTGAGCGTGACATATATGCCGCTGCCGGCACCAAGATGAAGCAGGATCGCTTCTCTTGCGCATGCAACTTGAAAGTGGGTTCCTCGTATATCGCCTTTGTGTACGACCCGGACGGGGAGCCTTACATCAGGGCGGCGTACGAGGTGCTTTCCGGCCAGGATGTGGAGGCGCGGAGGGTGGCCTCGGGCGAGCCCATCGTGCTGGTGGACGACACAAGCTCAGTGAATCCCTGGCCTTTGCTTTTGTCCCGGGAGTTGCCCACAAGTTACGAATCCAACGTTTTTGCCAACGGAGCGAACCACACATTCTTCCTCAACAGTTGGTACCGACTTCGGGACGTTGAAACGAGCATCCGTGGGTTTGAGGGTTCAATGGATGCGACGGACAAGAAAAAAGGTCAGGTTCATCTCACGGAAGGTGGATGAACCTGACCTGTTTCGGTGGGCGTCAGTTGTTTGGGCGGCCTCTTGCACGCCGCGAAACATGGCCTGCTCGCGCCACCTGATCGCGCACGAGCTGCGCCTTTGCAGGTGCGGCTACCCTACGAGCGCAACCCCACGCCGCGCTTGAGCAGTTGCAGCGCGATGATCGACAGTGCGGCCACGAAGCCCAGCATCACCACGAAGGCCCAGCCCACGTGCACGTCGCTGATGCCGAGCACGCCGTAGCGGAAGACGTTGACCATGTACAGGATCGGGTTGGCGCGGGAGATGGTCTGCCACGGTTCGGCCAGCATGTTGACCGAGTAGAACACGCCGCCGAGGTAGGTCAGCGGGGTGAGGATGAAGGTGGGCACCAGGGCGATGTCGTCGAATTTCTTGGCGTAGACCGCGTTGACGAAGCCGGCCAGCGAAAAGATGGTGGCGCCCAGCAGCACCGAGGCAAAGGTGATCAGCGGGTGCTTGAGGTGCAGGTCGGTGAAGAACAGCGCGATCAGCAGCACCAGCACGCCCACCACCAGGCCGCGCGCCACCGCGCCGACCACGTAGCCGAGCAGGATCACCCAGTTGGGCATCGGCGACACCAGCATCTCCTCCACGGCGCGGCTGAACTTGGCGCCGAAGAACGAGCTGGAGATGTTGCCGTAGCTGTTGGTGATGATGCTCATCATCACCAGGCCCGGCACGATGTACTGCATGTAGCTGAAGCCGCCCTCGATGGTGCCGATGCGGCTGCCGATCAGCTTGCCGAAGATGACGAAGTACAGCGTCATCGTGATCGCCGGCGGGATCAGCGTCTGCGTCCAGATGCGCATGATGCGCACGATCTCGCGGCGCACGATGGTGTTGAGCGCGACCAGGTTGGCGGAGGTGTTGCTCATGCCGCTTTCTCCCGTCCGCCTTCCACCAGTCGCACGAAAAGCTCCTCCAGCCGGTTGGTCTTGTTGCGCATCGAGGTCACCGTGATGCCGTGCGCGGACAGGCCGGCAAACAGCGAGTTGAGGTCATGCGAGCGGGCCATTTCCGCCTCCAGCGTGTGGTCGTCGCGGCGGCGCAGGGTGACATCGGGGAGGCTGGGCAGGTTGTCGGGGGTGCCGGTCACGTCCAGCACGAACGTCTCCACGTCCAGCGTGGCCAGCAGGCGTTTCATGCTGGTGTTTTCCACGATGGTGCCGTGGTCGATGATGGCGATGTTGCGGCACAGCGACTCGGCTTCCTCCAGGTAGTGCGTGGTGAGGATCACCGTGGTGCCGGCCGCGTTGATGGCGCTGACGAACTGCCACATCGAGCGGCGGATCTCGATGTCCACGCCGGCGGTGGGCTCGTCCAGGATCAGCAGCTTCGGCTCGTTCATCATCGCGCGGGCGATCATCAGCCGGCGCTTCATGCCGCCGGACAGCGTGCGCGCCTGCATCTGCGCCTTGTCCCACAGGCGCAGCTCCTTGAGGTATTTCTCCGCGCGCTCGGCGGCGAGCTTGCGCGGGATGCCGTAGAAGCCGGCCTCGTTGACGCAGATGTCGAACGGCTTCTCGAACTGGTTGAAGTTGATCTCCTGCGGCACCAGGCCGATCAGCTTCATCGCCTCGCTGCGGTCGTGGTTGACCGACACGCCAAACACCTTCGCGTCGCCCGAGCTGGCGTTGACCAGCGACGACAGAATGCCGATCAAGGTGGATTTGCCCGCGCCGTTGGGGCCGAGCAGGGCGAAGAAATCGCCCGGTTGCACGGTCAGGCTGATGCCCTTGAGCGCCTGCACGCCGTTGCCGTACGTCTTGCGCAGGTTGTCCACCACGAGCGCGGGGGTTGCGGGGTTGTGCGTTGACATGGGCTGCACCGGAAAGACCAGCCGCCTATTATACCGGGCTCATTCCCGCCGTCTGGCTCCGCCAGGCGCACGCACCGTTTCCGGATACCGCCGTGGCCGATCATTTCCAGCTCCGTCTCGTGGACAGCGCCATGCTGGCCCCCACCGTGCGCCACCTGGCGTTCGAGCGCGTCGATGGCCAGCCGCTGGCGTTCACGCCGGGGCAATTCCTGCAAATCCACTTTCACTACGACGACGGCACGCCCACCAAGCGCAGCTATTCGGTGGCCAGCGTGGGCGACGGCAGCGCGCCGGTGCAACGCATCGAGATCGCGGTGAGCTACGTGGAAGGCGGCGCCGCCACGAAATTGCTCGGCGAGTTGCCGGTGGGCGGCACGGTGGACGCCAGCGGCCCGTACGGCCGCTTCTGCCTGCAAGAGGCCGACACCCATCCGCGCTACCTGCTGCTGGCCACCGGCACCGGCGTGACGCCGTATCGCGCCATGCTGCCGCAGATCGAGAAGCTGCTCTCGCGCGGCGACCGCGAGGTGGTGCTGCTGTACGGCGCCCGCAACGAGACCGAGCTGCTTTACGGCGAGGAGTTCGAGGCGTTCGCGCAGGCGCATCCGGGTTTCCTGTTCCACGGCTGCCTCAGCCGCCAAGCACGCGCCGTGCCGCGCGCCAGCGACCGCAGCGGCCACGTGCAGAACGTGCTGGTGGAGCTGGGCCCCAGCGCCGAGCGCGACATCGCCTACCTGTGCGGCAACCCCAACATGGTCGATGCCGCCTTTGCCGCGCTGAAGGACTTCGGCCTGCCGGTGGCGCAGATCCGCCGGGAGAAATACATCTCCTCGCGTTGAAATGATGCGCTGGCCCCGCTGCGGCGCCATGTAAAGCTTGCTTGACATGCTGCCACTGGTGCTTCTAGTCTCGTGTCAAGCTTGCTTGACACTGCTGGAGGCATGGCCATGAACAAGACCGGTTGCCGGATGATCACCTCGTTGTTGCTGGGGTTTGCGGCCTGGCTGTCGCATGGGCCGGCATATGCGCAGCCGCCTGCGGCCACGACCACGGTCGGCACCCTGAACGTCGAACGCCACGGCGAGCACGGCCGACCGGTGATCCTGATTCCCGGGCTGGAGGGCGGACCGTGGGTATGGGCGCGGACGATCGGTGCGCTGCAAAAGGACCACGTGGTGTATGCCGTGACGCTGGCCGGATTCGATGGCATGCCGGCCCCGGCCGATGACGGCAGCCTGCTCGACCGGGCGGATGTCTCGCTGAAGCAGCTGATCGAGCAGCTGCGGATCGGCAGGCCGGTACTGGTGGGACACAGCCTGGGCGGCACGCTGGCGTTGCGCTTTGCCGGGGAGCATCCGCAAATGATTTCCGGCGTGGTGGCGATTGACGGACTGCCGATCTTTCCCGGCATGGAGCGGATCGGCGTGGACCAGCGCAAGGCCATGGCGGCGCGGATACGGCAGCAGATGGTCGCGCTCTCGCCTGAGCAGTTCGCGGCGCAGTCGCTTGCTTACATGCAGAACATCGGGGTGATCGACCCGCAGCTGGCCGCGCGCTACGCGCCGATGAATGCGCGCAGCGACATCAACGCCAGCGCGCAGTACATGGCCGAGGACATGCTGGCCGACTACCGTCCGGGATTGAAAAACGCCAGCGTGCCGATCCTGGAGATATCGCCGTACAACGCGCCGGACTTCGCCCGCTCGCCGGGGGCGATGAGCGAAGCGCAGAAGACCGCCTACTATGAAAGCCTGCTGTCAGGGGCGCCGCAGGCGAAAGTGGTCTCGATCGCGCCATCGCGGCATTTCGTGATGCTGGACCAGCCGGCGACATTCCAGCGCACGCTGGATGGTTTCCTGGCATCGCTTGGAGATTGAGCCATGATCGCCAGCAAGGAAGACGACAGGAACCGCCGCGTGTCCGCACCATCGAAATCACCGTCGAAGCCCACCAACCGCCGCGTGCTGGCGACGATGGGCGGCGTGGCCGTGCTCTGCGCCTTGCCCTGTCTGCTCGTCGGTGCGCTCACCGGCCGCCGCTGGCTGGTTACCGCTGGCGCCGTGGCCGCGGCCACCGGCGCGGCGTGGCTGCTGTGCGCGCGCTTCGCCCGCGAGGAGGTGATGCGCCCGGTGCATCTACGCTACCTGCGCGAGTTTTTTCCGGCGATGGCGGGCTATTTGGTGCTGATCGTGGTGTCGGGCACGCTCGTCCCGCGGATGGAAAGCCAGGCCGGACGGGTGGCGCTGGCGGTGCTCCCGCTGTTGCCGATCGTCCTGTTGATCCGTGCCATGGTCCGCGTACTGCGCGACCAGGACGAACTGGAGCGGCGCATCGACCTGGAAGCCATCGCGATCGCCGCGATGTCGACGGCGTTCGGCTTCTTCAGCTTTGGCCTGTTGTCCTTGGCGGATATCGGGTGGCACGTGAGCGGCGATGCGGTCGCGATCTGGGTGATGCCATGCCTGTTCGCCATTTTCGGTATCGCCAAGCCGCTGGTGGCGCGGCGTTACCGCGACCATGAATAACCACGTGCGCGAACTGCGCGGCGAGCACGGCTGGTCGCAGGCGGAAATGGCCGAGCGGCTGGACGTCTCGCGGCAAACCATCAACGCGATCGAGACCGGCAAGTACGATCCCAGCCTGCCGCTGGCGTTCAAGATCGCGGCCTTGTTCGGCCGGCCGATCGAATCGATCTTCGATCCGGGCGAGTGAGGACCTGTCCATGCGAAATCCCGCGATGACAACGCGTGGTGAAAGCACGGTCTGCGGACCTGATCGGTTCCCGCGCCATGTTGCCGCCACCATTCCTTTCCGGATTCACGAGGAGCCGGTGCCATGAAGCTCGCACCCCGTACCGTGTTTCGTATCGTTCTCGCCGCAGCGGGCGTGGGCTGGTTCGGCTGGACGTATTTTCATCCCGGCGGGCAGCGCACCGATACCGCCACTGCGCCTGCCGCCGGCGATGAAGCCGCCGTCACAAGCACGCCGCAGAAGCCGCGCACCTGGCAGCTGGGCTCGCTCACGCTGACCGCGTGCGAGTTGCCGCAGCCGCACAACGGGTTGTCCACTGCCGCGTGGTGCGCGCCGTTCAAGGTGCCGGAAAACCGTGACGATCCGCACGGCCGCACGATCACCCTGAACCTGGCGGTGATCCGCTCCAGCGCGCAGGTGACGGCCAGCGACATGCTGGTGCTGCTGGCCGGCGGTCCCGGCCAGGCCGCCACCGACAGTTGGCCGTCGGTGGCCGGCGCGCTTGATCCGCTGCGCGCGCGGCGCAACGTGCTGCTGCTGGACCAGCGCGGCACCGGCCGCTCCCATCCGCTGGACTGCAAGGCGTCCGACCAGGCCGGCGATGACGCGACGGTGGGTTTCGACCCGGCCGCGCTGCGGGCGGAGACCGCGCGGTGCCTGCAACAGGTGACGCCACGCGCCGACCCGCGCTACTACACCACCACCATCGCCGTGCAGGACCTGGAAGACGTGCGTCGCGCGCTGGGCTCGCCGCGCTTTGACCTGGTGGGCGTGTCCTACGGCACGCGCGTGGCGCAGCAGTACGCCATGCGCCATCCCGAGGCGATCCGCGCCATGGTGCTCGACGGCGTGGTGCCCAACACCCTGGTGCTGGGCGAGGATTTTGCGCAGAACCTCGACGCCGCGCTCAAGCTGCAATTTGCCCGTTGCACCGCGCAGCCGGATTGCAAAAAGCGCTTCGGCGATCCGTACCAGACGCTGTACCAGCTGCGCGACGCGCTGCGCGCCAACCCGCACAAGGTCAGTTTTCGCGATCCGCAGAGCTACCAGAGCGTGCAGCGCGTGCTGAGCGAGGATTCGCTGGCCTCCGTGGTGCGCATGTTTGCCTACACGCCGATCACCGCCGCGCTGTTGCCGCTGTCCATCGACGCGGCCGCGCGCGGCGACGTGGGCCCGCTGCTGGGGCAGGCCAAGCTGCTGCAGGGCGACCTGGTCGATTCCATGGACGGCGGCATGCAGTCGTCGGTGATCTGTAGCGAGGATGCCGACCTGCTCACGCCGCGCCCGCAGGACGCGCACACCATATTGGGCACGCGCATGATCGGCGCGCTGCAGGCGATGTGCGCGGTGTGGCCGCACGGCACGCGCCCGGCCGATTTCCACCAGCCGCTTGCCAGCGACATTCCCACCTTGCTGCTGTCCGGCCAGTACGACCCGGTGACGCCGCCGGCCTATGGCGAGGCCGTGCTCAAGGGCCTCACCCGTGCGCGCCACCTGGTGCTCAACGGCCAGGGCCACAACGTGATCGGCGCCGGCTGCGCGCCGCGCCTGGTCAAGCGCTTCATCGACGACCTGCAACCGCAGGCGCTGGACGCCACCTGCCTGGAGCGGCTGGTGCCCACGCCGCTGTTCATCGACTTCAACGGTTCCACGCCCTAGGAGCGCCGCCATGATCGAAGTGAGGGATCTGCACAAGGCTTTCGGCGCGGTCAAGGCCGTGGACGGCGTGGGTTTTGCCGCGCGCGACGGCGAGATCACCGGCCTGCTCGGCCCCAACGGCGCCGGCAAGACCACCACGCTGCGCATGCTCTACACGCTGATGACGCCCGATCGCGGCCAGGTGCTGGTGGACGGCATCGACGCGGCCGCCGACCCGCTGGCCGTGCGTCGCCGGCTGGGCGTGCTGCCGGATGCGCGCGGGCTGTACAAGCGGCTGACCGCGCGCGAGAACATCGACTACTTCGCGCGCCTGCAAGGCCTGCCCGAGGACGAGCTGCGCACGCGCCGCGACGCGCTGGTGCAGGCGCTGGACATGGACGACATCGTCGACCGGCGCACCGAGGGTTTCTCGCAGGGCCAGCGGGTCAAGACCGCCATCGCCCGCGCCCTGGTGCACGACCCGCGCAACGTGATCCTGGACGAGCCGACCAACGGACTGGACGTGATGGCCACCCGCGCGTTGCGCCAGTTCATGCTCAAGCTGCGCGACGAGGGCCGCTGCGTGCTGTTTTCCAGCCACATCATGCAGGAGGTGGGCGCGCTGTGTGATCGCATCGTGGTGATCGCCCGCGGCCGCGTGGTGGCCGACGAAACCCCCGACGCGCTGCGCGCGCAAACCGGCGAGGCCAACCTGGAGGATGCCTTCGTGAAAATCATCGGCAGCGACGAGGGCCTGGCCGCATGAGCGCCTTGCCATCGAGCCCCGTGCGCCGCCGGCGCGCCTTTCTCACCGTGTTCTGGAAGGAGGTGCGCGAAAACCTGCGCGACCGCCGCACCCTGATAAGCGCCTTTCTCACCGGCCCGCTGCTGACGCCGCTGATCTTCGTGATGCTGATCAACGTGACCATTCACCGCGAGCTGGACAAGGCCGAGCAGCCGCTAAAGGTGCCGGTGATCGGCGCGCAGTACGCGCCCAACCTGGTTGCCGCGCTCAAGGCCGGCGGCATCGAGCCGCAACCGGCCATCGCCAACCCGGAGCAGGCCGTGCGCGACCAGGCCGCCGACCTGGTGCTGCGCATCGCCCCCGGCTATGCGGCAGCGTGGCGGCAGGGCGAGCCGGTGCAGGTGGAGCTGATCTACGACTCCTCCCAGCGCGACGCGGGCACGGCGGTGGAGCGCGCCAGCAACCTCGTGCAGTCCTACGCCCGCCAGCAAGGCATGATGCGGCTGGTGGCGCGCGGCCTGTCGCCCACCACCGCGTGGCCGGTGCAGGTGGCGCGGCGCGACCAGGCCACGGCGCAGTCGCGCGCGGTGCTGCTGTTCAACATGCTGCCGTACCTGTTCGTGCTGACCATCTTCATCGGTGGCATGTACCTGGCCATCGACCTCACCGCCGGCGAGCGCGAGCGCCAGTCGCTGGAGCCGCTGTTTGCCAACCCGGTGCCGCGCTGGAAGATTCTGCTGGGCAAGCTGGCCGCCATCGGTGCGTTCTCCACCGTCAGCCTGCTGATCTGCCTGCTGGCGTTTTCGCTGGTGGGGCGCTTCCTGCCCACCGACAAGCTGGACATGGAGATCGACCTGGGCTGGCGCTTCGCGGCACACGTGCTGCTGCTGCAATGGCCGATGATCGCGCTGCTGGCGGCGCTGCAGTCGCTGGTGGCCGCCTTTGCCAAGAGCTACCGCGAGGCACAGACCTACCTCTCGCTGCTGATGATGCTGCCGATCCTGCCCAGCATCATGCTGATGGTGATGCCGGTGAAACCGCGCGACTGGATGTACGCGGTGCCGCTGCTGGGCCAGCACCTGGGCATCCTGGACCTGCTGCGCGGCAGCGGCATCGGCGCCGCGCACCTGGCCCTGTGCCTGGCCGGCACCACGCTGGCGGCCTTGCTGGCGATCGCGGTGGCCATGCAGCTGTACCGCGCGGAGCGGCTGGCCATCTCCGCCTGACGCCGGATCTTGCTCCGTGGTCGGCGGGGCGCATCGCCTCGGCTCGTGCTTTTGTAGGAGCGCACCCTGTGCGCGATGCTTTTGGTCGGGAATTGGGGATTCCCATAAAAGCATCGCGCACAGGGTGCGCTCCTACAGCGGTCTGGCAGGTGGCGGTCTTTGGGGCGCACTTGTGCCTGAACCGCGAATGCGTGGCGGCATGGTGCGGCGGCACGGGGTGTCGTGCTGGCGATACCATGGGGTTTTGCCGGAGAAAGCCCATGCGTCGATGCCTGCTTCCGCTGTGCCTGCTGCTTGCGTTGGCGGGGTGTTCGTCAGGGCAGGACGAGGCGCCGGTGGCGCCGGTGTCGCGCGAGGAGCTGGCGCCCGCGCGCAGTGTGCCGGCGCCGGCCGCCAGTGCCGCCACCGTGACCCAGGGTGACAGCGTGGAGCAACGGCTGGCCAGCTATGCGCCGGTGAAACTCGAGGCCGACCTGTCCGGCTTCAATGCCCGGCAGAAAAAGATGATCGCGCTGCTGGTGCGCGCGGCCGACGTGATGAACGCGATCTACTGGCGCCAGTCGTGGGGCGATCGTGACGCGCTGCTCGATCGCATCGGCGACCCGGCCACGCGTGATTTCGCGCGGCTCAACTACGGCCCGTGGGATCGGCTGGACAACGACCGGGCCTTTGTCGCCGACGTGGGCGAGCGAGCGCCGGGCGCGCGGTTCTATCCGGCGGACATGACCGATGCCGAGTTCGAGCGCTCGCCGCTGGCGGACAAGACCTCGCTCTATACCCTGCTGCGCCGCGACGACAAGGGCGCGCTGGTGACCGTGCCCTATCACGAGGCATACAAGGCCGAGCTGAAACAGGCCGCCGACCTGCTGCGCCAGGCGGCCGCGCTGGCCGGCGATGCGGGGTTTCGCAAGTACCTGCGCCTGCGCGCCGACGCGCTGCTGAGCGACGACTACCAGCCCAGCGACCTGGCGTGGATGTCGATGAAGCGCAATCCGATCGACATCGTGATCGGCCCGATCGAGACCTACGAGGACCAGCGCTACGGCTACAAGGCCAGCTACGAGTCCTACGTGCTGGTGAAGGACCAGGCGTGGAGCGCCAGGCTGGCGCGCTTTGCCAAGTACCTGCCCGAGCTGCAGCGCGGCTTGCCCGTGCCTGACCGCTACAAGGCGGAAAAGCCCGGCTCCGATGCCGACCTCAACGCCTATTTCGCCGTGTACTACGCCGGCGACGCCAACGCCGGGGCCAAGACCATCGCCATCAACCTGCCCAACGACGAGCAGGTGCAGCTGCAAAAAGGCACGCGCCGTCTGCAACTGGAAAACGTGATGAAGGCGAAGTTCGACACCATCATGCTGCCGATCGGCAAGCAGCTGATCGCCGAAGACCAGCAGCACCACATCACGTTCGACGCGTTCTTCGAGAACACCATGTTCCACGAGGTGGCGCACGGCCTGGGCATCAAGCAGACGCTGGACGGCAAGGGCACCGTGCGCCAGGCGCTGAAGGACCAGGCCTCCAGCTTCGAGGAAGGCAAGGCCGACGTGCTGGGCCTGTACATGGTGGCGAAGCTGGCCGACAAGGGCGAGCTGGACAAGGCGAAGCTGATGGACAACTACGTCACCTTCCTGGCCGGCATCCTGCGCTCGGTACGCTTCGGCGGCAGCGACGCGCACGCGCAGGCCAACCTGGTGCGCTTCAACTTCTTCAAGCAGCACGGCGCCTTCACCCGCGATGACGACAGCGGTCGCTACCGCGTCGATTTCGACAAGATGACGGCGGCGATGAATGCGCTGTCCACCAAGCTGCTGACCATCCAGGGCGACGGCGACTACGAGGCGGCGAAAGAACTCACCGACCAGCTCGGCGCCGCCGACGCCGACCTGGCCGGCGACCTGAAGCGCCTGGCCGCCGCGCACATCCCGGTGGACGTGCGCTTTGAGCAGGGACTGGACGTGCTGGGCTTGTCCAAGCCCTGAGCGCACAAGCCCGGCACCTCCCCCTGCAAGCAGGGGAGGGAGCAGATCCGTGGTCCTCTTGAGTGAGGGCTGCTGGTGTGCGCCTATTGCAGCCGTGTCAGCCGCAGCACGTCGGGGTCGTCGGCGTGCTCAAGCAGCAGGCGGCGCACGCGGTCCTGCCAGGCGTGGCCGAACGCACCGACTTGTGCCGGCGTGGCGGCGGGGTCGAGTGCCGCGCCCATCAGGGCGCGCAGTTCCGGCGCGGGCGGCACGCGGGCCAGGTCCAGCTCCACCGATACCGCCTCGCCGTTGTCGCGACGATGAAACTGCACGGCGCGGGCGCCGGCCACGGCGGCGTAGCTGAGCAGCGATTGGCGCACAAAGTGTCCACCGATGCCGTGGAAGCCGTTGCCGGCGGCGGCGCCGGTGATCAGGGTAAGCACCTGTGCGGTGACGCCGGTCACGCCCTCGTCCTCGGCGGCGGGCATGCGCACGCACACGCCGCCGCGTTCGGCCGGTTCGGCCGGGTACAGCGCGCGCAGCGCGGTGCGCGCCATCAGGTAGGCGCCGGCCACGGTGGGGCAGGAGTGGCCGGCCAGGCGCACGGCGTCGGGGTAGCTGTAGTCGATCAGGCCGTCATCGGCCGCGCCCAGCAGGGCGGCCAGCGGGTCGCGCATGGGGATGCGCGGCGCCTCGTCGAAAAACGCGGGGTAGCCCATGGCGGCCGCTCACTCCTCGGGCAGGCCGACAATGCCGAAGTCGATCACCACCGCGCCGGGGTCGCGCTGGCGGTAGGTGACGGTGAGGTGCTCGCCCAGGCGCTCGTGCAGTTGCGCGATCAGCGGGATCGGGTCGTGGTCGTTGACGAAGCGCATCGTCTCGCCCGAGCGCAGCGCGCCGATGGCGCCAAAGATGGCCGAGTGGCGAAAGCGCCGCGCCACGCCGCGCGCGTCGAAGGTGTGGACGTTGGCTTCAGGGAGGGTGTCGAGGGACATGGGTCGATGCCGTGGGGGAGGAGGCATCAACATACGCCGCGGACCGGGCCGCGCCCCTGACCTGGATCAGCGCCCCGCGCGGGGCTACAGCTTGTACGCGCGGTGGATCGCCACGATGCCGTTGGTGAGGTTGCGCACCTCCACCGTGCCGAAGCCGGCGCGCTCCATCATGCCCTTGAGCGTGTCCTGGTCCGGGTGCTTGCGGATCGACTCGGCCAGGTACTGGTAGCTGTCGGCGTCGCCGGCAAACAGCTGGCCCAGCTTCGGCAGCACCTTGAACGAGTGGAAGTCGTAGAGCTTGTTGAACAGCTCGTTCTGCACCTTGGAAAACTCCAGCACCAGCAGCCGGCCGCCGGGCTTGAGCACGCGGCAGATGTCGGCCAGCGCCTTGTCCTTGTCGGTGACGTTGCGCAGGCCGAAGGCCATCGTCACCGCGTCGAAGCTGGCCTCGGGAAACGGCAGTGCCTCGGCGTTGAGCTGCGCCCAGCGCAGGCCGGACACCAGGCCGCGATCGGTGAGCCGGTCGCGGCCCACGCCCAGCATGGCGGCGTTGATGTCGCCCACCACCACCTCGCCGTCGTCGCCGACCACGGGCTTGAGCAAGGCGGCGATGTCGCCGGTGCCGCCGGCCAGGTCCAGCACGCGGTCGCCGCGCCGCACGCCGCTGATCGCCACGAAATGGCGCTTCCACAGGCGGTGCACGCCGAACGACATCAGGTCGTTCATCAGGTCGTAGTTGCGTGCCACCGAGGTGAACACCTGGCCGACCAGCTTCTGTTTCTCGCCGACGGGCACGTCGCGGAAGCCGAAATGGGTGGTGGGGGTGGGCGTGGGCTGGTCGGTCATGGGGCGATGGTACAGGATGGGTTTGTGGCGGACGCGGGGCGGGGCGCTCTACGCCTCGCCGGCCGGCTCCTTCTCGTTGCCGCCCGGCGTGATCTTCAGGATCGAGTGGCGCACGTCGCGCGACAGGATCACGCGCGCGTCGCGCACCATGCTCTCCAGCGCGCTGTCGTAGTCCAGCTTGCCGTTCTCGTCGGTCCACACGATGCGCTGCTCGCGCAGTTTCTGGATGAAGCCGCGGAACAGCGCCTTGTCGAAGAACTCCGGCGCAGACAATTCATTGAGCAGGCCCAGCCGTTGCGCGGTGAGCGTGCAGGCGGTCTCCAGCTCGGCGCCGGTGAGCGTGTGCGGGCCGTTCTTGGCCAGCGCCGCCAGCGTGATGTAGTAGCGCTCGAACGCCTGGATCAGGCTGCGCGCGATCACCTTGAGCTGGAAGGCGCTGTCCTCCTGGCCCGGGCCGCGCTCCACCGTGCGCCCGTCGCTGCCGGCCTCCAGCAGGCCGCGGCGGATGAAGAAATCCAGCGTGGCCTCCAATTGTGCCGCGAAGCCGTCGGCGTCCCACGGCAAAAACAGCTCGTTCTGGATGAACGGGTAGATCAGCGTGCCCAGCCGCACCACCGACGCACGCGACATGCGCCGGTTGTTGAGGAAACAGCACGCCACCCACGCGGCGGTGGCGTTGAGGTGCAGCACGTTGTTGCGGAAATAGCTCAGCAGCACCGCCTGCTCGGGCGTTACCGTCAGCACGTCGCCCAGCGGGTGCTTGACGCGCTGGATCCACGCCATCTGCTCGCCGTAGGCAATGATGCCGGCCGGGTTCATCGGGGTCAGCGTGACGCGGTCGGAATAGGGCAGCTCCTCCAGCAGCGCCTTGCTCAGCTCCAGTTGCGCCAGCAGGTCGCTCTCGGCCATGGCGTGCTTGGGCGTGGCCAGCAGGGCCAGCGCCAACAGGTTGATCGGGTTGACGTCGGCGGCGCGGTTGATGTTGACCTGGATCTGCTCGGCCAGGCGGTCCACCACGCCGTTGAGCCATTCCGGCTTGGCGTCCGGGTCGCTGGCGGCCGCGCGCCAGTCGGCGCCGGTGGCGTCCAGCAGCGGGTTCAGCTCGATCGGCTCGCCGAAGTTCAACGCCACGTGGCCATAGCGCTGGCGCAGCACCTTCAGGCCCTTGAACAGGCCGATCAGGGATTCCTTCTCCTTCGGCTTGCCGGACAGCTCGCCGGTGTAGCTCTTGCCCTCCATCAGCTTCTCGTAGCCGATGTAGACCGGCTGGAACAGCACCGGCCGGCGCGGCGCGCGCAAGAACGCGCGCACTGTCATCACCAGCATGCCGGCGCGTGGCGCCAGCAGGCGGCCGGTGCGCGAGCGGCCGCCCTCGATGAAGTACTCCATCGGCACGCCGCGGTCGATCAGCTGCGCCACGTACTCGTTGAAGATCACCGAGTACAGCGCGTTGCCCTTGAAGCTGCGGCGCAGGAAAAACGCGCCGCCGCGCCGCAGGATCGGGCCCACCACCGGCAGGTTGAGGTTGACGCCGGCGGCGATGTGCGGCACCACCACGCCGGACATGTGCAACTGGTAGCTCAGCAGCAGGTAGTCGGTGTGGCTGCGGTGGCAGGGCACGTAGACCACCTCGTGGCCGGGCGCCACCGCGCGCGCCTTGTCGAAGTGGTGCATGGCGATGCCGTCGTACAGCTTGTTCCAGAAGTTGGACAGCAGGAACGAGGCCGAGCGCACCACCGGGTGCGAGTAGTCGGCGGCGATCTCCAGCACCAGCTTCTGCGCCTTGCGCCAGGCCTTGGCGCGGCTGATCTTTTCCTTGGCGGCGCTGGCGTTGATGGCCGCGCGCACCGGCTCGGCGTCCAGCACCGAATCGACCACGGTGCGCCGGTGGGAGAGGTCCGGCCCCACCACGGCGGTGCGGATGCGGCGGAAATGGGTGCGCAGCACGCGGCCGATCTTGCGCGCGAAACGCTCCGGCGCGATGTCGCCCGATTCGTCCAGCACGGTGCGCAGCGACACCGGCGCGGAGAAATGCACCACCGTGTCGCGGCCGTTCAGCAGCAGCGCCAGCAGGCGGCGGAAGCGGCCCACCATCACCCAGTTTTCGGAAAACAGCACGCGGAACCAGCCGGTGTCGCGGTTGGGCGCGCGGCCCACGTAGATCGACACCGGCACGATCTGGATGTCGCGGCCGGGCAGGTCCTCCAACGCGCGCAGCAGCTGGCCCAGCGGCTCGCTCGGCGGCCGGCTGCGGATACGGCCGAATATCCAGCCGTCGCGCCGGGCCAGGGCAAACACCGAACGCCGCCGGCGGGTGCCGGCCAGCGGTTGCATGGGGCCGGGCAGGCCGGCCTCGCGGCAGGCGCGCTGCAGGATCAGCGCGTCGGAAAACCCGTCGCGCTCAATGACATAGCACACCGGCACGCCGGCCTTGAGCAGGGTGGCCGGCTCGGCCGGGTCGCGGCGGATGCGCACCCACGGTTGCAGCAACTGGCCGGCCAGGGTGAACCACCAGGGCGCCCGGCCGCGCGGGGATTCCGCGTTGGAAAGATTTGGCATCCGCCTATTCTAAACGGTCGCGCCGTGGCGGCCGTTCAGTTCGCGTTGGCCGTCGCCGGGCCGGCGGCGCTGGCCGTCGCGGCCGGTGCGTCGTGGTGCAGCCGGCGCACGCTGTCCAGCAGCGACTGGCTGTACCAGCGGCCATCCACCTGCACCATCCGGGTTTGGGCGACAAGCGGCTTGCCCAGCAAGGTGTAGTCCACCTTCACCGTGGCGTGGCCGTCGGCGTTGTCCAGCTCGCTGAGCTTGACCGAGTCCAGCGTGTCGTCCACCGACAGTCCGTAGATCGCCAGCAGGCGCTTGATGCCGGCGTAGCCGGTGGCGTAGTGACCCATGGCGGTGTCGAAATCCATCGCGCGCATCGCCTCGGGGCTTTTCAGGTCCAGCTTGCGTGCGGTGTCCACCGCCACGTCCACCGCCTGTTTGGCCTTGGCCTCGTCGAACCACGGCGTGGACTGCGCCCACGGCACCAGCGTGTCCACCACGGCGTTGGCCTGGGTCTTCTCGCTGGCGTCGAGCTTGTTGCTCTGCGCGATGCCGCGCTTGACCAGCGCGTCGCCCATGCTGATCAGCACGGGGAGCTGATCCTTGTACTGCTGCTGCGCCTGGGCCAGCTTGGGCTGCAGTTCGGCATACAGCGTCCGGGCGGCGTCGGGGGCGGTGAATTTCTGCAGCGCCTCGTTGAAGCGGGCGCGGTCCTGCTCGGTGATCGGCGTGTGGTCGCTGTCGCGCGCGGCCCAGTCCTTGCGCACCTGGGCGTACTCCGCCGGCGGCAGCGCGTGTTTCCACAAGGCGGCGATGTCGCCGGACTTGAGCAGCTCGACCGAGCCCTGCACGGCCGACACCGGGGTGCTGCCGCCGGGCTGGGTGGGATCGTCCTTGCCGTGGCAGCCGGCCAGCGCAAGCGCGGCAAGCAGGGGCAACAGGGCGTGGCGTCGGAAAAGGCTCAAGCGCATGGGATCGTCTCGCGTGGGGGTGCCGGGCAGGAGGCCGCTGCGCACCGTGACGGGGCAGGGTAAGGGGCCGGGGCGACGGGCGGCAAGCGCGGCGGCGGCCGCCCCAAAAGAAAACCCCGCGGGCTGGCGCCTCACGGGGAAATGCCGGCCGCAGCCGGATGGGAAATGGCCGAGCCTGCGTGACTCGCGGTCGGCAGGCGTTGGCGGGACAGATATTACTTTGGCGTGAAACCTAAGGCAATGCCTTGCTATTGTTTTGTAACTTCATGATTTTTCTGTATCAGTAGCGCAGGCCGTCGATCTTCATGCGGCGCCGTTGCGCACGTGGGGCGTGCCAGTCGTCGTGAAACAGGTCCGACTCCCACGCCCCGTAGGTGGCATTGGGCAACACGAACCAGCGCGTGCCGATCCATGCCAGGTAGGGCGCCAGCGCTGCCGTGCGTGCCGCGCCGGCGGGCAGGTCGGCAAAGTCGCCCAACTGGTCGCCAAACTGCATCAGCACGCGGTAGTGGCGGGCCACCTGCTGCCGGCGGCAGCTCTTGTCCTCGTCCTGGGCGGTGCAGCCGGGCACCTCGGTGCCCAACCCCAGGAACGCCTCCGGCCCGGACACCGGCAGGCCCGCCTTGCGCAGGTTGGCCAGCGTGGCCTGGTCCAGGTCGCGGCTGCGGTTGGAGATGTAGATCACGGCGATGCCGTGGCTGGCGGCAAAGCGGGTGAACGCCACCGCGCCGGGCAGCGCCCGTGCGCTCTCCTCGCGGCACCAGGCCTGCCAGCTCGGCTCGTCGTACTCCTTGCCGCTTCTGACCAGGCGCGCGGCGTAGGGCGAGTTGTCCAGCACGGTTTCGTCGATGTCCAGCACCACCGCCGGCGGCAGGCCGGTCAGCGGCGTCACGCGGTCGGTGGCGGCCAGCGCATCCCGGGCGGGGTCGGCCAGGGCGGCCAGCAGTTGCGCCTGCGCGTCGCGGAAGGTCTGCAGGTAGATCAGGTCGTGCTCGATCGCGGTCTGGCTCCACGCCACCGCGTTGAGGTTGTCGTCGGCGGCCGGGGCCGGCGTGGTGGGCGCGGTGGCGCAACCGGCCAGCAGGGCGAGGGCGAGCAGGCCGGAGGGCAGGCGCAGGGTCATGGGAGTTTCCTGAGACAAGGCCGGCATGATCGCCCACGACGTGCCGGATGACGCATCGGCCGATCGGCAGCGGTCGGTCGATGTACGTCGTTTGTTGCCTAGTTGAAGCGCAGCGCGTCGATCTTCTGCTGGCGGCGCTCCTCGATCGGGGCGGTCCAGTCGTTGTTGAACAGGGCCGGCTCCCAGCTGCCGTAGGTGGGGTTGGGCAGCACGAACCAGCGCGTGCCGATCCAGTCCAGGTGGCGCGCCATCGCGCGGGCGCGGCCTTGCGCGTTGTTGGCCAGCACGGTGACGAAATCGCCGATCTGGTCGCCAAACTGCATCAACACGCGGTACTGGCGGCTGATCTTCTGGCGCCGGCAGCCTTTCTCGGTACCGACCTGCTCGCAGCCCTCCACAAAGGTGTCCACGCCGAGGAAGGCTTCCGGGCCGGACACCGGAAAGCCGACCTTGCGCAGGTTGGCCAGGGTCGGCACGTTGAGATCCTTCGCGCGGTTGGAGATGTAGATCACCGCGATGCCGTGACGGGCGGCGAACTGGGTGAACGCCACCGCGCCGGGCATGGCACGGGCTTTTTCCTCCTTGCACCAGGCGGCCCAGTCGGCCTCGTTGTACTCGCCGCCGCTGCGCACCAGGCGCGCCTGGTAGGGCGAGTTGTCCAGCGCGGTCTCGTCGATGTCCAGCACCACCGCCGGCTGCAGGCCGGTGGCGGGGACGAGCCGGTCGTCTTCGTTCAGCGCATCCCAGGTCGGGTCCTTCAGCGCGTCGAGCAGGCGCGCCTGGGCGTCGCGGAAGGTCTGCAGGTAGATCAGGTCGTGCTCGATCGCGTCCTGGGTCCAGACCACGGCGTTGAGGTTGTCGTTGGCGGGTGCGCCGGCCGGCGCGGTCGCTGGCACGGCGTCGGCGACAGGTCGCGGCGCGCTGGTGGTGCAGCCCGCGAGCAGGGCGAGGGCGAGCAGGGTCGGAGGCAGGCGATGCAGCATGGTGGTTCCTGGTGTCGGTGGTGCCACCGATGATCGCGGCAGTTTACGACAGGCCGGTGATGGGGCCGGGAATGACGGCTCGGTGAAGGTGGTCGCGCAAGCGTTGCCCGCGCCTCTCCACACACTCCTCGCTTAGACTGCCGGGGCCTCCCTCAATGGTCCTGTCCATGGATGTTTCCCTGCCCGTCATCCGCGAGCCTTCGCCGGCGATCCGCTACGTCAGCTGCGTGCTGGCGGCGCTGGCCTTGCTGCTGGTGATCTGGCTGCACCTGCTGCCGGCGCTGCTGGCGGGGTTGCTGGTGTTCGAGCTGGTGCAGGCGATGGTGCCGTTGCTGGGACGGCGGATTTCCGGCGAGCGGGCGCGGGTCGTGGTGGTGGCTGTACTGGGCGCGGTGGTGGTGGGGCTGTTGATCGCCTTGATCTTCGGCGCGATCAGCCTGTTCCGCACCGAGATCGGCAATCCCCACATGCTGTGGCAGCAACAGCTGATGCCACTGGTGGAGAAGGCGCGCCAGCAGCTGCCGCCGGTGGTGGTGGACAACCTGCCCGACAGCGTCGAGGAGCTGCGCGTGGGCGCGCTGGACCTGCTGCGCAAGCATGCCGGCACCCTCCAGCTGGCCGGCAAGGGGGCGGTACGCGGATTCGTGCACGTGATCATCGGCCTGGTGCTGGGCGCGATCGTGGCGCTCAGTCGCACCCGCCCGACCCATCAGATGGGGCCGCTGTCGGCGGCGCTGAGCCTGCGCTGCCGCCGCCTGGCCGAGGCGTTCCACAACATCGTGTTCGCGCAGGTGAAGATCTCGCTGATCAACACCGCGTTCACCGGGATTTTTCTGCTGGGCGCACTGCCGGCGCTGGGCATCCACGTGCCGTTCGCCAAGACGCTGGTGATGGTGACCTTCGTCGTGGGCCTGCTGCCGGTGATCGGCAACCTCATCTCCAACACCGCCGTGGCGGTGGCCGCGCTGTCGGTGTCGCTGGGCGTGGGCGTGGCCGCGCTGGCTTTCCTGATCCTGATCCACAAGCTGGAGTACTTCCTCAACGCGCGCATCGTGGGCACCCAGATCCGCGCCCGCGCGTGGGAGCTGCTGGTGGCGATGCTGGCGATGGAAGCGGCCTTCGGCCTGCCCGGCGTGATCGCCGCGCCGATCTACTACGCGTACCTGAAGAGCGAGCTTGAGGCGGAGCGGTTGCTGTAGGAGCGCACCCTGTGCGCGATGCTTTTCATGCAAGCCATCGCGCACAGGGTGCGCTCCTACAGTGATTGCCCGAGTGGTTACCCGCCGGCCAGCATCGCCTTGATCTTCGCCATGTGCGATTCGGCGGTTTCGCGGGTGACTTCCTTGTCCGCTTCCGGGTCCTTGCCCTGCCAGTGCAGGTCGTCCTGCGGCAGTTCGTGCAGGAAGCGGCTGGGCTGGTTGGTGTGGATCTCGCCCCAGCGCTTGGTGCGGGCCGACCAGGACAGGGTGAGCAGCTCCTTGGCGCGGGTGATGCCGACGTACATCAGGCGGCGCTCTTCATCCACGCGGCCTTCGTCCAGCGCGCCCTCGTGCGGCAGGGTGCCGTCCTCGCAGCCGACGATGAAGACGAAGCGGAACTCCAGCCCCTTGGCCGCGTGCAAGGTCATCATGCGCACCGCGTTGCCCGGTTCGTCGCGGTCGGCGTGGCTGAGCAGGGCCAGTTGCGAGGCGAGGTCGCCGGCGCTGTTGCCGCCCTTTTGCATGGCGCGAAACCAGTCGGCCAGCTCGCGCAGGTTGCCCAGCTTGCGCTCGCGCACGGCCGCGTCGGTGGTGCTGGCGGCGATCTGCGCGGCGTAGCCGGTGCGCTTGAGGATGCGTTCCACCAGGTCGGCGGCGCTCTCGTGCAGCGAGGCGCTGCGCAGCTCGTCGAGCAGGTCGGAGAAGCCGGCCAGCGCGGCGGCCGGGCGCGGGGTGAGCTGGCGCAGCACGCTGTCGCTGCGGGTGGCCTCCAGCAGCGAGCAGTGCCGCGACTGCGCCATCTGGCCGAGCTTTTCCAGCGTGGTGGCGCCGATCTCGCGGCGCGGCACGTTGACCACGCGCAGGAACGCGGCATCGTCACTGGGGTTGGTCAGCAGGCGCAGGTAGCACAGCAGGTCCTTCACCTCGGCGCGGTCGAGAAAGCTCAGCGCGCCGGTGAGGTGGTAGGGGATGCGCGCCAGCCGCAGCGCTTTCTCCAGCGGGCGCGCCTGGAAATTGCCGCGGTAGAGGATGGCCATGTCCTCCCAGCGCGCCTTGTGCTTTTCGGCCAGCGTGGTGGCGATGGCGGCGATGCGCTCGGCCTCGTGCTCGGCCTCCTTGCACTCCAGCACGCGGATCGGCGCGCCCTCGGGGTGCTCGCTCCACAGCTTTTTTTCGTGCAGGTGCGGGTTGTTGGCGATCAGCTTGTTGGCGGCGCGCAGGATGCGCCGGCCGCAGCGGTAGTTCTGCTCCAGCTTGATCACGCGCAGGTTGGGCCAGTCGCGGCCGAGCTGGTCGATGTTCTCGGGGTTGGCGCCGCGCCAGGCGTAGATCGACTGGTCGTCGTCGCCGACGCAGGTGATGTTGCCGCGTTCGCCGGCCAGCGCCTTGAGCAGGCGGTATTGCGCGTCGTTGGTGTCCTGGTACTCGTCCACCAGCAGGTAGCGCAGGCGCTCGCGCCAGGCATCGCGGCATTCGGTGTCGCTTTCCAGGATGCGCAGCGGCAGCCGGATCAGGTCGTCGAAATCCACCGCGTTGAACGCCGCCAGGCGCTGCTGGTAGAGGTCGTAGATGGTCGCCGCCTCCAGCTCACGCGGGCTGCGCGCGGCGGCCAGCGCTTCCTCGGGCGAGAGGCCGCTGTTCTTGGCGCGGCTGAGCAGGTTGCGGATGCCGAACAGCACGTCGGGCTTGGCGCCTTTCGGCGCCAGCTCCTTGACGATGCCCTCGCTGTCGTCCGCATCCAGCACCGAGAAGCCCCGGCGCAGGCCGGCGCGCGCGTGCTCGATCTGCAGAAACTTCAAGCCCAGCGCGTGAAAGGTGCTTACCGTGAGCGCGGCCGCGTCCTCGCTGGACACCAGCTTGCCCACGCGCTCGCGCATCTCGCGCGCGGCCTTGTTGGTGAAGGTGATCGCGGCGATCTTCGCGGCGGGCAGGCGGCGGCGCTGGATCAGGTAGGCGATCTTCTGGGTGATCACGCTGGTCTTGCCGGAGCCGGCGCCGGCAAGCACCAGCAGCGGGCTGTCGCAGTGCTCGACGGCGGCCTGTTGTTGCGGATTGAGCATGGATCGGGCGGGGCGTGGGGCGGCGGTCGATGGTAGCAGAGCCGTCCGCGCCAGCTGGGCCGGCGCGGCGTGATCGGCAATAATCGGCCGCTTGCAACGGCGCCGCGGGCGCGATGACAGGGGAGAGTGCGATGGATGTGCAGGCTCGGGACGCGCGCCCGGACGATGCCGTGGAAACCTGCGACGTGGCGGTGATCGGCGGCGGCCCCGGCGGCAGCACCGCCGCCGCGCTGCTGGCGCGGCGCGGCTACAAGGTGGTGGCGCTGGAGAAGGATCATCACCCGCGCTTCCACATCGGTGAATCGCTGCTGCCGATGAACCTGCCGGTGTTCGAGCGCCTGGGCGTGCTGGAAAAAGTGCGCGCGATGGGCGTGTTCAAGGCCGGCGCGGATTTCGAGGCCGACAACGCGCGCGGCTACAACACCTACGCGTTCAACCGCGCCATCGGCGCCAGCCCGCCGCATGCGTTCCAGGTGTGGCGGCAGGATTTCGACAAGATGCTCTACCAGCACGCCCGCGACTGCGGCGCCGATGCGCGCGAGGGGCACGAGGTGAAGCAGGTCGAGCAGGCCGGGCCGCGCGAATCCCTGCTCGACGTGCGCACCGACCAGGGCGAAAGCTACCGCCTGCGCGCCCGCTACGTGGTGGACGCCAGCGGCCGCGACGCGTTTTTCGCCAGCCGCAAGAAGCTGCGGCGCAAGAACCCGGCGCACCAGAGCGCGGCCATCTTCGGCCATTTTCGCGGCGCGCAGATGCGCGAGGGCGAGGACGCCGGCAACATCAGCATCTACAACTTCGACTACGGCTGGATGTGGATGATCCCGCTGCCCGACGGCGTGATGAGCGTGGGCGCGGTGGCGCGGCCGGAGTACCTCAAGCAGCGCAAGGGCAGTCCACGCGACTTCCTGCTGCAGACGCTGCAGCAGGTGCCGGCGCTGTGGCAGCGGCTGCAGCAGGCCGAGCTGATCGGCGACGAGGTGCGCGTCACCGGCAACTACTCCTACGACGCCACGCGCATGGGCGGCCCGGGCTGGATCCTGGTGGGCGACGCGTTCGCGTTTCTCGACCCGGTGTTTTCCTCCGGCGTGTACCTGGCCATGAGCGGCGCGGAAAAAGCGGTGGAGGTGGTGGACCAGGCGCTGCGCGACCCCTCGTGCGAGATGGCGCTGATGCGCAAGCTGGAGAAGCGTCAGCGCGCGGGCATGAAGCGCTTCGCGTTCTTCATCTACCGCTTCAACGGGCCGGTGATGCAGCAGATGTTCCGCCAGCCGCGCAACACCTGGCAGCTGGAGCAGGGCGTGATCTCGATGCTGGCCGGCGACCTGTTCGACACGCCGCGCGTCTTGCGCAAGCTTGGCCTGTTCAAGCTGGTGTACGCGGCATGCACCCTGCGCGACTGGCGCCGCGCGCGCCGCGAGCGCAAATACCGGCTGGCGCAGGCGCGGATGGCGTTCACCGGCGGCACCACGCCGCTGGACGAGGCGCAGGAGCGCGGGCGGTAGACAGCCGTCGGGCGGCAAGACGCTGCCGCCGTCCGGGCTGCGGCGTCAGCGCGCCGTGGCCTGCCCGTCCAGGTGGGCCATGAACACCGCGCACAGCGCTTCCATGCCGGCGCGGTCGTCCTCGTCAAAGCGGTCGGTGACGGGGCTGTCCACGTCCCACACGCCCAGCAGGCTGCCGTCGGCCTTCACCAGCGGCACCACGATCTCCGACTGCGAGGCCGCGTCGCAGGCGATGTGGCCGGCGAACGCGTTGACGTCGCGCACCAACTGGGTCTGCCGCGTCTGCGCCGCCGTGCCGCACACGCCGCGCCCCAGCGCGATGCGAATGCACGCCGGCTTGCCCTGGAACGGCCCCACCACCAGCTCGCTGCCGTCGTACAGGTAGAAGCCGGCCCAGTTCAGCTGCGGCAGGCTGTGGTACACCAGCGCGCCGAAATTCGCCGCATTGGCGACCAGGTCGCGCTCGCCGGCGATCAGGCCTTGCGCCTGCTGCACCAGGTCGGCGTAGTGCTCGCGCTTGCTGGCGTAGGTGTGGGACGTGAGTTCAAACATGCGACGGGTCCGCGGGGAAAGGCCTATTATGCGCCTCGCCCCAACCCCGGATCCCACCATGAAAAACGCCTGCTCGCGCATGCCCGCATGAGCGCCGCCGTGTTCGTCGCCGGCACCGATACCGGCATCGGCAAGACCCACGCCTCCTGCGCGCTGCTGCACGCGCTGCGCGATGCCGGCGTCGAGGCCTGCGGCATGAAGCCGGTCGCCAGCGGTTGCCTGGCCACGCCCGAGGGCCTGCGCAACGAGGATGCGCTGGCGCTGCAGGCCGCCGGCAGCAGGCCGCTGCCCTACGCCAGCATCAATCCGTTCGCCATGCGCGAGCCGTTGTCGCCGCACCTGGCCGCCGCGCATGACGGCGTGCGCATCAGCCTGCCGCCGCTGCGCGCCGCGTTCGACCAGTTGGCCGCCGCGCATGCCTGCGTGGTGGTGGAGGGCGTGGGGGGCTGGATGGTGCCGCTGGCGCCCGGCCTTTCGGCGGCGGACATCCCGAGGCAGTGGCGGCTGCCGGTGATCCTGGTGGTGGGCTTGCGGCTGGGCTGCCTCAACCATGCGCAACTGAGCGCGCGGGCCATCGTGGACGACGGCTGCCGCCTGCTGGGCTGGGTCGGCAATCGCGTCGATCCGGCGATGGACGCGCCGGAGGAAAACCTGGCCACCTTGCGCGCGTTGCTGCCCGCGCCGTGCCTGGGCGTGCTGCCGCACGGCGTGCCGCCGGCGCAGGCGGCCGCCGAGCTGTCGGCCGCCGTCGCCGCGGTGATGGCTTGATCTGTGTAGGAGCCCACCTTGTGGGCGATGCTCTCCGTCACGTCGCGAAAAGCATCGCCCACAAGGTGGGCTCCTACACACACAAAATCGCGGCGGCGTCCCGTGGCCATCAGCCATGCTTCACGGCCGGTGTGCGTGGATACCGCGTGGCGCATCGGGCGCCGGAGGAGACGTTGCATGAGCCGCCATCACTACTACCTGTCCGTTGCCGACCTGGGGCGCGCGCGCGGCGACGATCCGCGCTTCAGCTTCGACGGCGTCGATCCGCAGGCCTTCGCCGTGGCCCTGCAGCAGGCGTTGCGCCAGGATGACCTGTTCCAGCGCTGGCGTGCCGTGCAGCCGGAGCCCGACGCGGTCGATCCCGCCCTGGGCGCCACCGACCCGGATACGCGCGTCAGCGCCCAGCTGGTCGACCTGCACACCGAGGTGGACCTGCTGACCACGCTGCCGATGAGCGTGGTGCGGCACCGGCTGTACCTGCTGATCGGCGCGGCCTGGCAATTGCGCGACCTGCGCGCTGCCTGAGTCGCGCGCCCGCGCAACCGTGCCTTCTGGGCCATTGACCGCATGCGGGCGACACTGCACGTTGGCTGGCATTGACCGGAGAACCGCCGATGTTTCGCCTTCGCACCCTCGTGATCGCCACCACCATGTCACTTGCCAGCCTTTCCGCGTCCGCCGCCGCGCCTGCCGCCGACATCGGCGCCAATCCGTTCTACGCCGCCAGCACGCTGCCGTTCCAGGCGCCGCCGTTCGACCGGATCACCGACGCCGACTACCAGCCGGCGATCGAGGAGGGCATGCGCCAGCAATTGGCGGAGATCGAGGCGATCGCCAACAACCCGGCCGCGCCCACGTTCGACAACACCTTTGTGGCGATGGAGAAATCCGGCGCCATGCTGACGCGCGTGCTCAACGCCTTCAACACCGTCACCGGCGCCAACACCGACGACGCCCTGCAAAAGGTGGAGGAGGACGAATCGCCGCGGCTGGCCGCGCATCAGGACGCGATCCGCCTCAACGACAAGCTGTTCCATCGCGTGGAGACGGTCTACAACCAGCGCGACACGCTCAAGCTCGACCCCGAGTCCAAACGCCTGGTGGAGGTGGTCTACGCCAACTTCGTGCATGCCGGCGCGCGCCTCTCGGCGGCGGACAAGGCGCGGCTGAAGGCGCTGAACAAGGAGGTCTCCTCGCTCAGCACCGCGTTCACCAACAAGCTGCTGGCCGCCACCAAGGCCGCCGCGCTGACGGTTGACGACAAGGCCGCGCTCGCCGGCCTGTCCGATGCCGAGCTGGCCACCGCCGCGCACGACGCCGACGACCGCAAGCTGCCGGGCAAGTTCGTGCTGCCGCTGCAGAACACCACCCAGCAGCCGGCGCTGCAGCAACTCACCGACCGCACCACGCGCCAGGCGCTGTTCGAGGCCTCGTGGAACCGCGCCGAGCGCGGCGACGCCAACGACACGCGCAAGACCATCGAGCGCATCGCGCAGATCCGCGCCGAGCAGGCCAGGCTGCTGGGCTTCGACAACTACGCCGCCTGGCAACTGGACGACCAGATGGCCAAGACGCCGCGGGCCGCGCTCGACTTCATGCGTGGCCTGGTGCCCGCCGCCACCGCCCGCGCCGCCGCCGAGGCGAAGGACATCCAGGCCGTGATCGACCAGCAGCACGGCAACTTCCAGCTGGCGCCGTGGGACTGGAGCCTCTACGCCGAGCAGGTGCGCAAGGCCAAGTACGACCTCGACGAAAGCCAGATCAAGCCGTATTTCGAGCTGGACAACGTGCTGCGCAACGGCGTGTTCTACGCCGCCAACCAGCTCTACGGGCTCACCTTCAAGGAGCGTCACGACATTCCCGTGTGGCAGCCCGACGTGCGCGTGTTCGAGGTGTTCGACCAGGACGGCCGCTCGCTGGCGCTGTTCTACAGCGACTACTTCAAGCGCGACAACAAGGGCGGCGGCGCGTGGATGAGCAACCTGGTCGACCAGTCGCACCTGCTGGGCACCAAGCCCGTGATCTACAACGTGGCCAACTTCACCAAGCCGGCCGCGGGCCAGCCGGCGCTGCTGTCGTTCGACGACGTGATCACCATGTTCCACGAGTTCGGCCACGCGCTGCACGGCATCTTTGCCGACGGCCGCTACCCCACGTTGTCGGGCACCGCCACCGCGCGTGATTTCGTGGAGTTTCCCTCCCAGTTCAACGAGCACTGGGCCACCAACCCCAAGGTGTTCGCGCACTACGCCAGGCACTACCAGACCGGCGCGCCGATGCCGCAGCCGCTGGTGGACAAGATGACCCGCGCCGGCAAGTTCAACTCCGGCTACAACATGACCGAGCTGCTTTCCGCCGCGCTGCTGGACATGGAGTGGCACACGCTGGGTGCCGACGCGCCGCTGCAGGACGCCGACGCGTTCGAGGCCGCCGCGCTGAAAAAGGACAAGATCGACCTCGCCTACGTGCCGCCGCGCTACCGCTCCAGCTACTTCCAGCACATCTGGGGCAACGGCTACGCCGCCGGCTACTACGCCTACCTGTGGACCGAGATGCTGGCCGATGACGCCTTCGTCGGCTTCAAGGAAAACGGCGGCCTCACCCGCGCCAACGGCGACCGTTTCCGCGCCATGGTGCTCTCGCGCGGCAACAGCGAAGACCTGGCCACCCTGTACCGCAACTGGCGCGGCCACGATCCCGAGATCGAGCCGATGCTGGAAAACCGCGGCCTGAAGGACGCGCCGACACAGCCCTGAGCCCGCCTCGCGCAAAGACCACCGGCCCGGCCGCACGCCACCGGTGGTCGGCGCGACGGCCCGGTTGTGATCAGAAGCTGACGTCGCGCCGCCACAGCGCGCCCAGCCAGCGCGCGAAGCGTCCGGCCAGGCTGCGCGACTGGCCGGCGATGGCGGCGGTGCCGGCCACCTCGTGCCGCAGCGCCTCGCGGCTGTCACAGGCGTCAAAGCGCACGCGGAAGGTGGATTCCAGCGGCGCCACGCTGCCGTCGGGGTGACGCACGCTGGCGATCGGGCCGCCATAGACGCTGGCCACGTAGGGCTCGTCCAGCACGGCCAGGTTCAGGCGGTCGATGGCGCTGACCCGGCAATGCACCGTGGGCAGCTCCGCCAGCGCCGCGCGAAAGCCCACGCGCTGGCCCGGCTGCAGTCGTCCCAGCGCAGCCTCGTCCACAAAGGCGTCGCCGCGCGCGCCGCCGTCACCCACCACGCCCAGCAACGCCTCGCCGCCTTTCAGCCACTCGTGCGGTTGCAGCGTGGGGTTGAGATCGACCACGCGCCCGGCGAATGGTGCGCGCAGCACCAACTGCGCCTGTTCGGCCTCGAAACCGGCCACGGCCTGGCGTGCGGTATCCAGGCGCTTGCGCAAGGCCGGGCCGAGCGCGCGCAGCTCCTCGTCAAACGGCTGTTGCTGCACCTGCCATTGCAGTTGCGCGGCCTGCTGGCGGGCACTGGCCAACTGGTAGTCCAGCTCCGGTGAGCGCAGCGTGGCCAGCACGGCGCCAGCCGCCACCGTCGCGCCCTCGTGCACCGACAGCGACGCCAGCTGCGCGGCGCGCGGCGCGTACACCACCTGCGCCTGCGCCTGGCCCAGCACGGCCGGCGCGCGCACCACGCTTTGCCACGGCACCAGAACCGCCGCCAGCAAGGCAGCAGCCAGCACGGTGCTGCGGCGGGTCTGCGTGTTCCAGCGCCATTCGCCGCGACGGCGCCACCACACGGCCAGTTCGCGCGCGATCGGCAGCGCCAGAAACCAGCCGATCTCCACCGCCATCAACACGATACCCAGCGCGCGGAAAAAGAAGTGGAACACCAGCAGCGCGATGGAGAGAAACAGCACGAACCGGTACAGCCAGGTCACCAGGGCGAACACCACCAGAAAGCGATGGTGTTTTGGCGGCAGCGCCTCTGGCGGCGCATCGCCGAAGCCGAACAGACGCTCGCGCAACCACCAGCGGCCCAGCGCGAACGTGCGCGCGTGCAGGTTGGGCACGTTGAGCCAGTCCGACAGCAGGTAGTAGCCGTCGAAGCGGGTGAACGGACTGGCGTTGATCGCCAGGGTGATCAGCCAGGTGCTGGTGGCCAGCATGAACACGCCGGCGCGCAGCGGGCCGTCGGGCAGGAAATTCCACGCCAGCGTGGCATAGGCGGCCAAGGTCAGCTCGGCCAGCACGCCGGCCGCGCCAATCTGCAGGCGCGCGCGGCGCGAAGGCAGTTTCCACGCCTCGTTGGTGTCGGTGAACAGCACCGGCCACATCACCAGCAGCGCGATGCCCATGGTGGGCACCTTGCAACCGTGCCGGTAGGCGGTGAAGGCGTGGCCCAGCTCGTGCAGCACCTTGGCCGCGCTCAGCGCAATGCCCAGCCCGAGCAGGCCCTGCCATGTGGTGTAGGCGTGAAACGTGTGCACGAAGCTGTCCCACTGGCGCGATGCCAGGTAAAGCCCCAGCAGTGCCACGCCGACGGTCAACCACCAGAAGCCGGGTCGGTAGACAAACGCGATCCACGGATACACCCGACGCAGAAACGGCATCGGCCGCACCAGCGGCACGCGCAGGAACAGGTAGTTTTTCAGCAGCCACATCGGCACCGACGGCTTGTGCCGCGCGGCCGACTGCGCCAGCCGCGCGCTGTCGGCCGCGCTGGCCGCCAGGGTCAGGTGATGGCCCAGCAGAAACTGCGCCAGCGCGGCCACATCGTCGCCATCGATGGTGAGCGTGGTCTGCGCATTCACCGCCGCCACTACGGCTTCGGCCGAGCCCAGCGACCAGCGCGAGAGGATCTCGAACGCCGGCCAGCCCAGTTCGTAGAAGCGGTTGGCGGCCGGGTCGTGCAAGGTCCAGGTGGGCGAGCCGTCGGGCGCGGCCGGCGCGGCGTTGAGCGTCAGCTCCTGGCGCAGCGGCGGCAACGGCGGCGGTGCGGGCATGGCCGCCGGCATGTTCAACCCAGCCACTGGCGCAGCGTGGCCAGCGGCCGGCGCAGCACGTAGTACACCAGCGGCACGCGTCCGGCGTACAGCCGCGCCGTGCCCATCAGGCCCAGTCGCGGCGGCGTGGCATGCGCGCCGAAATGCGCCTTGACCCGGTAGGCCAGGATGCCCTCGTCGGTGGGCGCGGCCTTGTACGCCACGCTGTCGATGGTGGCGCGGTAGGCGGTAAACGGCGAGGCACGCGGGTAGAACGTCACATCGGCGCCCGGCGCCAGCGCGATCTGGTCGCCCACCGGCAAGTAGGCGGTCAGTTCCACCCGGGCCGGGTCGGCCAGCACCAGCACCTTCTCGCCCACCGCCACGGCCTTGCCGGTCCAGTCGTTGACGTCGGTGAACACCGCCACGCCCTCGCGCTCGGCCTTTACCTGCACCCGCGCCAGCTGGTCGGCGGTGTAGCCCATGTCCACCTGCTTCTGGCGCAGGTCGCCAAGGCGTTCGGCCAACTGTCGTTTGCTCTTGTCGTCGGTCACCGCCTGCTGCGCGCTCTGGCGATACTCCTCCTGCGCGGTTTCATAGGCTTTGCGCGCGCTGGCGTAGCGGCTGCGCAAGGTGGTGGCGTCCAGGTCGAACAGCAGCGTGCCGGTGCGCACCGGCTGGTTGGGTGTCACTTGCAGGCGGTCGATCACGCCGTCCAGGGGCGCGCGCACCACGAACGGGTCGACCGGGCTGACCTCGGCCGGTGCCAGTGCCGAAAGCCGCACCGGGATCAGGCACACCACCAGCAGCGCCAGGCCCAGTCGCCACCACCAGTGGCGCGTGCGAAGACGTGTCCACCATTGGCGCCACCAGCGCTCACGCGGGCGCAGCGCGAACAGCGCATGACCGAGCAGCGCACCCAGTTCGCCGGTCATGGCCAACTCGTCCGTCGTCCACGGCGTGTCGCGCGCCAGCAGCAGTACGCCGCGCGGGCCGGCGCCGGCGTGTGGCAAGGGCAGGGCCAGCGCGTGCGTCGGCAGCCAGTTGTTCCATTCCTCGGCCAGCAATGCGGGCAGCGCCGCGATGTCGATGATGCGCGGCGCGGGCACCGGCGCCAGCGCGCGAAACAGCCGCGCAAGCCATTGCACGTACGGGGCTTCGGGGTCCACCTGCGGCACGCCGGACAGCGCGGCGATGTGGCGGGCATCGCCATCCAGCCACAGCGCCGCCTGGCGGTACGCCAGCACGGCGCGGGTCTCGTTGACGGCGACAAAGCCCAGTGCCTGCACGCTGTCGGCGGCGCGCACGCGCTGGCCCAGCTGCAGCAGGCCGAGCAGGCCTTGTACCGATGCGTTTCCCGCGCTCATGGCTGGTCGGGGAAGCTCGCCCAGCCGCTCATGCCGGGCAGCAGCTCGGCGTGGCCGCCCTCGATGCGGCCGCTGATCGCCACCGTCTGGCTGACCGGGTCGATGCGCGCGCCCAACCGCAGCACCTGCGCCGGGTAGTCACGGCCCAGGTCGTCCACGTGCACGGTGAATGGCACGCCGGGCTTGAGCGTGGCCAGCCAGCGCGAGGGCACGATCAGCTTCACCTCAAGCGCGCCGGTGTCGAGAATTTCCAGCAGCGGCTTGCCCGGCGTCACGTACTCGAACGGCGCCGCCTCGCGCTTGGCCACGCGGCCGGCGAACGGTGCGCGGATGGTGCACTTGTCCACCGTGGTGCGCATGTAGGCGGCGTCGGCCGACGCCTCCTTGGCGCGCGCCTGCGCCTGGTCCAACTCCAGCGCGCCGGTCGAATGCAGGGCGGCCAGCTTGCCGGTGACTTCCGCCTCGCGCGCAGCGGCGGTGGCGGTGGCTTCGGCTTTGTGCAACTGCGCCTGATACAGGCCGCAGTCGAACGCCACCAGCAGGTCGCCCTTCTTGAATGCGTCACCCTCCTGCAGGGGCAGTCGCGCGATCTTGGCGGCCACCTCGCTGGACACCTCCACGTCGTGCTGCGCCACCAGTTGCGTGCGGATGCGGCCGCTGGGATCGGCATCCTGTGCGTGGAGGCCGGTGGCGGCGACGAGGGCGGCGAGGAGGAAAAGCCGCGTGTGCGGCGCGAGGCTTGTCACGGGGCGACGCCCTCGCGCCAGCGCTGCTCGGTGTCGCGGATGGCCTGCTCCAGTGTGGGCAGGTCGTGGCTGGTGACGGTGGCCGGCACCGGATCCAGACCCAGCGAGGCCACCATCTGGCCGTAGGCGCCCTGGCAGTCGGCGTAGCTCTGGTACAGCTTCAGCGCGGACATCAGCGCGCTGGTGGCGGCACGGATCTCCGCCAGCTTGCCTTGCGCGTCGGCCTGCGCCGCGTTGCGGGTATGCGTCAGGATGCGCTGCTCCACCTCGTTCAGCTGCCGCGTCAGCTCGAACTGCTGGCGGTGGCTGGTGTAGTCGATCCACGCCACGTGCACCTGCGTCAGCACGGCCATGTTGAGCGCCAGCCGCTGCTCGCGCGCCAGGTCGTACTGCGCCTTGGCGGCGGCCTTGATGTGCTTGACGTTGAACAGGTTGAGCAGGTTCCAGCTGACCTGGACGCCGGCGTCGCGCCACGCGTTGTTGACCAGGAAATCGTTGCTGTCGTAGTGCGTGCCCACGTTCAGCTCGATGCCGGGAAGCAGCCGCGCCATGGCGCGATGCGTTTCATCCAGGCCGATGCGCTCGTTGTAGCTGGCCTCGATCAGCTCGGGGCGGTGCAGCAGGGCCACCTGCTCCATCTGCTCGGGCGCGATCGACAGCGTGGGCAGGGACAGGTCGTCGGGTGCGGCCAGTTCGTACGGCTTGCCCGGCGCCAGGTTCATGATCGAGGCCAGCTTGGGCTTGGCTTGGGCCAGCTCGTCGCGCACCTGTTCCAGTTGCAGCACCAGGCTGAGCAGTTCGCGCTGGTAGCCCAGCGACTGCAGCGGGTTGTTGAGGCCTTGCTGCTCGATGGCGCGCGAGTCGCCCAGCGCCTGCTGCGCCTGCGCCAGCAACGGCTCGATCCGCGCCTGCAGCGTTTGCGCGCCTACCGCCTGCCAGTACGCCTGGCGCGTCTGCTGCATCAGCAACTGCACCACCTTGCGGCGACGCTCCTGCGTGGCCAGTACGCGGTCGGCCTGCTGGCGCGCGCCGTAATAGCTCACGCCGAAGTCGAGGATGTTCCACGACAGCCCCAGGTCGGCGCGCGTGGCCTGCCGCTCGCTGGAGGTGGACGGCACCAGCGACTGCTGGCCGGTGACGATGTCCTGCGAGGAGGATGCCAGCACGTTGTCGCGACTGGTGTAGCCGGCGGCGGCAGTGAGCTTGGGCAGCAGGTCGAAGCTGGACAGGTCCAACTGCCGCTGCGCCAGCGCCTCCTCCATCATCTTCACGCGGTTGTCGAGGTTGTACTTCAGCGCGCGAGCCATCGCCTCGTCCAGTGTGATCGGGCCGGTCACCGGTGCCTGCTCGCCGAACATGGCGGCCTGGTCGGCCTCCAGCGTGGCGGCGCGCTGTTCGGGCGTGAGCGGGCGCGGGTGCACCGCGCAGCCGCCCAGTACCAGGGTGGCGAGCGTGGCGGCGAGGATCTTCTTGGGCATCAGGATGGAGGTATGCACGGTACGGCTCTCCGCGGCGAAAGGGAAAAGGGTGGTGCGCTTCATGGCGTCACCGCCCGGGAAGCCTGTTGCTGTCGGGCCACGGCCAGGTGCTGGAGCAGGCTGGCGTGATCGATGGTGCCGTGCTGGCGTTGTTGGCCGAACTGCGCCTCCAATGCCGGCTTGCCATGGACAACGGCCTTGCCGGTGGCAGGCGCGGCGACACGGTCCGACGTGTGGGCTTGTGATTCGACGTCGGTGGCCAGCATGAGCGCCATGTCGCGCACATGGCCGTGGTCGTCGAGCACGGTCAGGTGCAGCGCCAGCGTGCCGTGGAAGCCGGCCGGAGGCTCGCCGTCGAGCGTGCCGGTGACCGGGTCCAGATGCAGCCAGGGCGGCAGCGGTTGGCCGTCGGCCAGGGTGGCTTGCAGCACGCTGCGCACATTGCCGGGCAGGCGCACGCTGAACGGGTGGCCATCGACCACGCCGGTCACCGACGGCCAGGCGGTGACGTCGTGGCGCGCGCTGTCGCGTGGGGAGTGCAGCGTGACCAGGCCATCGCGTGCGCCATGGGCACGGTCGAGCGGCAGCGTGAGGCGCGCGTCCGGCGCGGCATCGGCAAAGAAGATCGTTGGAAGCTCCTCAGGCTGTATCGGCGCCAGCCACGACACGGCCGTGTCGTGGCCCACGCCGCGCGCCACCGGCAACACCGTGGTCGGCGGCAGCCAGACCGTGGTGGCGCCAAGGACGGCGTAGGCCTCGCCCTCGCCGTTGCCCGCCAGCGCATTGCCGGCGGCGTCGGTGATGCCGCTGCCTTCGGCGGTCAGCTGCAACTGCAGGCTGCCACTGCCACCCACGTCATCCAGATGCACGGTAAAGCGGGTGGCATCGATGCGGGTGACTGCACTGATCGTGCCGCGCGCGTTGCCGGTGGCGACCAGCGCAAAGTCCTGTGCGTCCACGCCCTCGACGGCCTGGTCGAAGGTCACGGTGTAATCCAGACCTTGCAGGCCGCTGGTGGGGCTGGCGTCGTCGCGCGTGATCGACACGATGCGCGGACGCTGCGTATCGATGGCGTAGTTCGGCGAGGCGGTCGTTCCCGTGCCGGTATTGCCGGTGGCATCGGTGTAGCCGGTGTTGTCCAGCACGATGAGGTTGCTGGTGTCGGTGACGTTGACGACCGGCGTGAACGTGGCCGTCCAGGTCACGCCGCCGTCGGCCGTGGACAGATCGCTCAAGCGGCCGTTCGCCACGCTGAAATCGCCGACATCCAAGCCATTCACCGCTTCGTTGAAGGTGATGGTGACGGTAGACGTCTCGCCCGCCTTCAGTGCCGTGTCCGACAGCGTGATGCTGGCCGCCGGGCGCTCGGTGTCGACGGCGTAGTTCGGCGAGGCGGTCGTTCCCGTGCCGGTATTGCCGGCGGCATCGGTGTAGCCGGTGTTGTCCAGCACGATGAGGTTGCTGGTGTCGGTGACGTTGACGGCCGGCGTGAACGTGGCCGTCCAGGTCACGCCGCCGTCGGTCGTGGACAGATCGCTCAAGCGGCCGTTCGCCACGCTGAAATCGGCCGTGGCCAGACCGCTCACCGCCTCGCTGAAGGTGATCGTTACCGTGCTGGTGTCGCCCACCTTCAGCGCCACGTCGGACAGCGCGATGCTCGCCGTGGGACGCGCGGTGTCGACGGCATAGTTCGGCGACGCCGTGGTACCCGTGCCGGTGTTGCCGGCGGCGTCGGTGTAGCCGGTGTTGTCCAGCGTGATGACGTTGCTGGTGTCGGTGATGTCGGCCGTCGGGGTGAACGTCGCTGTCCAGGTGACGCCGCCGTCCGCACTGGCCAGACTGCCCAGCGTGCCGTGGTCGACCGTGAAGTCACCCACGTCGAGGCTGCTCACCGCCTCGCTGAAGGTGATCGTCACCGTGCTGGTGTCGCCCACCTTCAACGCCACGTCGGACAGCGCGATGCTCGCCGTCGGACGCTCGGTGTCGACGGCGTAGTTCGGCGACGCCGTGGTACCCGTGCCGGTGTTGCCGGCGGCGTCGGTGTAGCCGGTGTTGTCCAGCGTGATGACGTTGCTGGGGTCGGTGATGTCGGCCGTCGGGGTGACCGTCGCTGTCCAGGTGACGCCGCCGTCTGCGCTGGCCAGGCTGCTCAGCGTGCCGTGGTCGACCGTGAAGTCACCCACGTCGAGGCCGCTCACCGCCTCGCTGAAGCTGATCGTTACCGTGCTGGTGTCGCCCACCTTCAGTGCCACATCCGACAACGCGATGCTGGCCGTGGGCGGCACGGCATCGACGCGTACGGCGGATGTCGAGGCAACGCCGTTGAGCGCGGCGAGTTCGGCATTGCCGACGCCGTCGTGGATGCTGCCGCCGTTGGCGTCGATGGCACCCGCCAGGGTGATGCCGTCGGCATCGTGCTGGCCGGCCGCCACGGTGTAGCGGAACACCAGTGCCGTGGTGCCGCTGCCCGAGACGTAGTCGGCATAGGCCGTGCCGCCGGTGTCCAGGGTGATGGCGATGCGCGGCGTGCCGCCGCTGGTGTCCACGGTCACCGCCTCGCTGTAGTTGACGGTGAAATCGAGGTTCTGGCCGGCGATATAGGTGCCGTTGGCCGGTGCGTCGACCGAGACCACGGTCGGGGCGATGCCATCCACCACGATGGCGTGCTGGCCCGCGACCGAGCTGGCGCCGCCCGTGGCTGGCAGGGTCAGCACCGCATCGATACCCGCGCCGCTGCGGATGGTGCCGCCGTCGAGTGCGAGCGCCGAGGTCGAGGCGTAGTCCAGGTCGGGGCTGGCGTCGCCGGCCTGCACGGTATAGGCGAAGGTCAGCGTGTTGGTGCCCGAGCCGGAAACGTAGGTCGCGGCGTGGTCGACACCGCCGGTTTCCATCAACAAGGTGGGCGTGCCACCCGCATCGTCCACCACGACCGCCTGGTCGAAGGTGACCGTGAGGTTGATCGCGTCACCGATCTTGTAGCTGCCGTCGGGCGTGGTGCTGCTGACGTCGGTGACCTTGGGCAGGCCGAGCAGGTTGACCGTGTCGGTCTTCACGCCGCTGGTCTTGACGCCGTCGTTGATGGTGAAGCTGATGTTGCGGTTGCCGTAGCTGGTGCTGGTGCTGGAGAAGGTCACCGACGACAGCGCGTCCGCCCATTGCACGTTCGTCGCCGTTGCGCCCGACGAGGTCAGCGTCAACACGCCGGTCGCGGCGTCATAGCTGGCGATGATGTTGCCCATCGTCAGGCCGTCGTTGATGAAGCCGAGCACGTCGCCGTTGTGGAAGCCCGTGCCGATCGAGACGATCGCCGAGGATTGCGTGATGTTGTCCAGGTCGCTCACGATGATGCCGCTGTCGATCGTCACCGGCGCCGTGCCGAGTACGTAATCCGTGGTGCCGCCCGTGGTGGTCACCATCGGGGTCTGCTCGGTGGCCGTCACCGTGATCGCGCGGGTGGCGGTGTTGCTGGTGGTGCCGCCGCCGTCCACGACGGTGAAGCTGACCGTGCGGGTGGCCGTGGCGGGGGTGATCGCGATGTCCGTGTAGGTCACCGAATCCAGCGCGCTCTGCCATTGCGCCAGCGTGGCCGAGGCGCCCGCCGAGGTCAGCGTCAGCACGCCGGTGGAGGCGTTGTAGCTGGCGACGATGTTGCCCATGGTCGCGCCGTCATTGCTGAACAACAGCACGTCCTCGCCGGCGTGGAAGCCGCCGGTAATGGCGATCGTCGCCGAGGCCAGGGTCGCGCTGGCGCCGTCGGTCACGCTCAGGCCGGCGTCGATCACCACCGGCGTCGAGGCCGTGTTGTCGCCGGCGACGAACGAAACCGGGCCGGCGTCGGTGGTGATCTGCGGCGGGCCGAGGACATCCACCGCGTGGGTGGCTGCAGCGCTGGTCTTCACCCCGTCGTTGATGGAGAACGTGATCGTGCGGTTGCCGTAGCTGGTGCTGGTGCTGAAGAAGGTGACGGAAGACAGCGCGTTGGCCCACTGCGCATCTGTCGCCGAGGCGCCCGCCGAGGTCAGCGTCAACACCCCCGTTGCCGCGTTGTACGAGGCGACGATGTTGCCGAAGCTTGCAGTGCTGGTGTTGATGAAACCGAGCACGTCGCCGCTGTGGAAGCCCGCGCCGATCGTGACCGTGCCCGACGATTGCGTGACGTTGTCCAGGTCGCTCACCGTGACGAGGCCGTCGATCACCACCGCCGAGGCGCCACCCACGTAATCCGTGGTACCGCCGTCAGTGGTGACGATCGGCGTCTGGTCGACGGCGGTGACCGTGACCGTGCGCGTGGCGCCGGCGCTGTCGACATCGCCGTCGTTGACGGAGAAGCTCACCGTGCGGGTGGCCATGTCGGGGGTAATCGCCGTGTCGGTGTAGGTCACCGAACGCAGCGCCGCCTGCCACTGCGCCAGCGTGGCCGAGCTGCCTGCTGAGGTCAGCGTCAGCACGCCGGTGGACGCATCGTAGTTGGACGCGATGTTGCCCATGCTGCTGCCGTCGTTGGCGAACCGGAGCACGTCCTGGCCGGCGTGGAAATTGCCGGTGACCTGCACCGTTGCCGAGGCCAGCGAGGCGCTGTCCACGTCCGATACGGTCAGGCCGCTGTCCACCACCACCGGCGTGCTGGTCGTGTTGTCGCCGGCCACGAACGCCACCGGGCCAGCTTCGGTGACGACCACCGGCGCGTCATTGACGGCGACGAGGGTCACGGTCGCGCTGATGTTGAGCGCGGTGGTGTCCGCGCCGCCGTTGGCGGTGCCGCCCGAATCCTCGATGCTGGTCAGGGTGACGGTGCGGCCGCCGGCGATGGTGGGGTTGTCGCTGCTGTTGCGGTAGCTCAGGCCGTTGACCAGCGTCTGCGCCGCGGCGGTGCTGTAGTCGCCGGTCTTGGTGATGGTGACGGTGGCGGTGCCGCCCGCGACCGAAACGGTGACCGCGTAGCCGTTGGCGCCAGTGGTGGCGCTGTTGCCGTTGGTCAGCGCCACGGCGGTGCCGTCCACGTTGAGGATTTCCGCGGCGCCATCGGCCACTCCGCCGACCGTCAAGGCTATCGCATGGATGTTCTGGCCGGCTTCGATCGTGTCGATGGTGGTGCCGGCGAATAGCTGCGCCGCGCTGCCACCCTCGGTGAACTGCGGCGCAGAAGTGTTGCTGCTCAGCAAGGGCGCGTCGTTGACTGTCGTGATGGTGAGGTTGACGTCGGCAGGGTTGCTGGTGCCGCCGAGACCGTCGCTCACCGTCGTGCGCACGATGCGTGTGACTGGGGAGGGATCCGTGACATTGGAGTTGCTGTAGGCAATGTCGCGCACCAGCGCTTGGCTGGCGTCGGGCGTGGCGTTCGCATTGAGGCTGATGACAAGGTTGCTGCTGCCGCTGCCACCGGTGAACGTGCCGATGATGATGCCGCCGTAGGTGACGGTGCTGCCCGAGACTCCGATCTGCCCGGCAGCGGTGCCTTGGTTGACGATGCTGAGTACGTCTTCAGTCGACACCCGGTTGGTGACGATGGAGACGGTGACGTTGCCACCGCTGAAATTGGTGTTGTCGCTGTCGGTGACCGTGGCATTGCCACCGGCATCGAGCAGCACCACGCCACCCTTCTCGGTATAGCTCACGCTGTCACCGCCAAGGCCGGACACCACCGGCGGCTGGTTCGGCACCGTCAGTGTGAAGTCGTTGCCCGTGCCGCCGACATAGCTCGCCTGCAGCGCCTGTCCGTCGCCACCCACGGTAAGGGTGCCGCCCTCGGCGAGGCTCGAGAAAGTACCGGTGATGGCGTCGCTCGCGTCGTTCGCAATGAGCTGGTAGATGTCCAGCGTGGCCGCGCTGTAGCTGTGGTTGACCGACAGTGTGGCACCCGAAACGCTGATCGTGCCATTGACGACGACCTGGTCATATTGCGTGCCGGCCGCGGTGCCGCCGATATCCACCGCGAGCGTGCTGCCGGAAGCCAACGAGAGATTGCCGTTGACGGTGAGCGTACCGGCGCCGCTGTCACCCGGGGCCAGCGCGCCGCCGTTTTGCACCGTCAAGGTGTTGCTCGACGCGCTGGCGAAGACGCTGCCGGTACCGCCCAGCGTACCAGTCGATGCGACGATGACACCCGAAGTCGCGCCCAGGGCGCCATCCACCTGCAGGGTGCCGGCGCTGACGGTGGTCGAGCCGGTATAGGTTTCGGTGTTGCTCAGGATCAGCGTGCCGGTGCCACTCTTGGTGAAATTCTGGCTGCCCGAGATGACGCCCGAGAGCGTGACGGTATTGGCGTTGCTGATCGCCGAGCTGCTGCTCAGATTGATGGCGTTGGCCAGCGTGACGCCACTGCCATTGACCTGCAGCGTGGCCCCGCTGAGCGTGATGGCCGCGGCGCTGAGATTGCTGGCATCGTTGATCTGCAGGGCATTGGTGCCGCTGACCGTGGTCGTGCCGGTATAGGTGTTGCTGCCGGTGAGGATGATGCCCGTGTTGGAGCTGGTTGCGGTGCCAAGCGTGAGGTTGTGGCTGCCACCCGTTTCGGAGATGACTCCGCTGAAGGTGCTGACGGTATTGGAGGTGTTGGTACTCTGCACGGTGGCATCGCCCGCCAGCACGATGTTGTTGCTGAAGGTCGCGACACCGCCGTTCAAGCCGAGCGTGGTGCCGGCATCCAGCGTGATCTGGCCGCTGCCCAGCGCGGTGGCGGAGTTGGCGACCAGCCCGCCGGAGACGACCGTCTGCGCACCGCTGAAGCTGCTGTTGTTTCCATACAGCGACAGGTAGGTGCCGGCGATGCCCTGCTTGGAGAGGCTGCCGGAGCCGCTGAGATTGCCCTTGAGCGTGACGTCGCCACCCGAGGAATTGATGGCGAGGCCACCGCTGCCAATCACGATGTTGCTGGTAAGCGTTACCGCACCGGCGTTCGTGACCCGCGTGATGGTGGCACCATCGAGCGTCAGCGTACCGCCGCCCGTGTGGTTGAGCGCGCCAACGCCGGTATTGGTGATGGAGCCGCTGCCGCTGAGCGTGCCGCTCAAGGTCAGCGTACCGGCGGCCTTGCTGAAGGTGGCGCCACCGCTGCCAACCACGAAGGCGTTGGCGAGGGTCTCGGCGCCGGTGTTGGTGTCGTTCAGAATGCCGTTATCCAGCGTGATGGCACCGCTGCCCAGATTGCTGGCGCCACCGATGCGCAGGGTACCGGCGGAGACAGTCGTGCTTCCGCTGAAGCTGCCGCTGTTGCTGCCGCTCAGCTGCAGGATCGCGGCACCGTTCTTGCTCAGGGCACCGCTGCCGGAGAAGATACCGCTGAAGTTGGCGATATTGGCGCCGCCGCCACCGCCGATGGTGAGCGTGCCACCGCCACTGCCGATGGTGACGGCGCTGGCCACGGTGGTGCTGGTGCCGGCCGTGCCGACAACCGTCATCGACAGGGTGCCGCCATCGAGCATCAGCGTGCCGCTGGACAATCGCAAGCCGTCTTGCGCAGCGAGCGTGCCGCCGGTGACCGACATGGCACCGGACCACCCGGCGCTGTTGGAAGCGGAGCCCAGCGTCAGCGTACCGGCGCCAGTCTTGGCGAGACCGCCGCCACCGGCAATGGTGCTGTTGAGCGTGGCGCTGTGCGTGCTGCCATCGCTCCAGGTTTGCGTAGTGCCGCCGCCGAGAGTGATGGTGCTGCCGGATACGGTGAGGCCGCTCGCCGAATCGGCGTCGAAATGCAGGCTTTCGTTGATGGCGAGGTTGCCCGCCAGCGCGATCGTCTGCCCGGTCAGCGAGCTGGCGAAGACGATGGTCTGGGTGCCGGTGCCGTCGGCAGCGGCGATGGCCACCGCTTCGCTCAGGCTGGTGCCGTCGCCGGCGTTGATGGTTGCCGTGTCCGTCGCGTTCGTGACGTAGATGGTGTCGCTGGTCACTGTCACGTCGGCCGTGGTGGCACTGTTGCCATCGCTCAGGCTGAAACGCACGCTGGCGTCGCCCGCTGGCGTGTCGTTGCGATAGCTCACGTGGCGGGCGACATCCTGCACCAGGGCCGTGGTGGCTGCCGTGCCGCTGCTGGTGAAACTGATCGTCAGCACGCCGCCACTATTCGTGAAGGTGGCGAAGGTCTGCCCATTCGATTGCAGGTTGCTGCCGCTGATGCTGAACGAAGCGCCAGCCGTATTGAAGCCGAAGGTGTCGGCGGAAACTGCCGTGCCCGAGCGCTGCACGCTCAGGCTGCCGCCGGCCCAGTCGCCATTGCCGCCGTTGAGTGCGCCGAACTCTGCATCGGTGGGGGCCGCGTTGCCGCCGAAATCGAGACCCACCGCGTTTCCGACACCCGCCCAAGCCACGCTGTCGCCATTGAGGCTGCCGAGCCCCGGCGCCGCGTTGAAGTTGATCACCGTCACCACGTTGGTGGCGTCGGCGATATTGCTGCCGGTGATGACGGTGTTCCAGTCGTCCGCCGCCGCCAGGTTATAGGTGGTGCCGCCGGCGGAGCTGCTGCCGTTCTTGTTGAACATCTGCTCGACCGCCGCCCGATCCGTGGCGTTGAGCGTCACGGAGAACGAGGTGGCGCTGGTGGCGTCGACGTCGGTGGAGGTCAGCGTATAGGTGGCCCCGCTCTCGCCCGTGAGGGTCAGCCTGGACACGTCGATGTCGTTGTTCGCGCCGGGCATGCCGACCAGGTTGGTGCCGGTGACGGTCAGCACGTGGGTGCTGGCGTCGTAGGTGGCGGAGGTGATGGTGGGCGCGACCACGTTGCTGACGGTGATGCCGTTGCCGGTGAGGTCGGCACCAGCACCGGCGGTGCTGTCCCAGCCAGCGCTGGCGGCCAGATTGAAGGTGGTGGTATCGACCGCGCTGGTGCCGTTCTTGTTGAGCAGGCCGTTGACGATCAGCTTGTCGGCGGCGTTGAGCGTGATGGCGAACGACGTGCCGCTGCTGGCGGTCACGTTGGCGGACGTCAAGTTGTAGTTGTTGCCGCCCTGGCCGATCACCGTGAGCTTGCTCACGTCGATGGTGTCGCCGGTGGTCATGTCGACGGCGGTGACGGTCAAGGTGCCGCTGTCGGCATCGTAGGTGGCGTTGGTGATGGCGGTGGGAACCTCCGCGGCCGTGAACGCCCAGGTGGTCGCGGCGCTGATGCCGCTGAACGTGTTGCCGGCGGCATCGGTGAAGGCTCCGGCGTCCACGGTCACGTAATAGCTTGCGTTGCCGGCAAACGTACCCGTCGGGTTGATGACTACCTTGCTGCCGGCGCCGCCCACGCCCGCCACGATGCTGACGCGCGCATCGGTGGCCGCGATGGTCTCGAACACGCTGCCGTCGCTGTGGTGGATGACGATGTTCTTGCCCGCCACCGCGGTTACCGCCTGGCCGAAGTCCAGCGACAGGTCGCTGGCATTGGGTATGTCGGGATAGCCGTTGGGCGGGAAGAGGCTGCCGGTGAAGTCGAAGACGTTGGTGTCGTTGACCTCGTAGGCGCCGATGTCCACCGTGCTGCCGCGCTCGTAGCCGCGCGCGTCGGTGCCCGGCGCCTGCGCGGCGATGCCGGCATTGGCCGCCGAACCGCCGGCGTCGATGGAAATAGTCTTCACCGCGCCGCCGTTGTAGGCCAGCGTGCCCATCGTGGGCAGCGTGGTGATGGTGCCGGTGAGGTTGTTGGTGCCGGGGTTGCTGGAACCCGGCAGGGTATCGACGACGGTGCCGATGATGTTGTTGCTGCCACCGATGACGCCACTCTGATATGCAACGATATCGGGGCCATTGAACGAGCTGGTGTTGTTGGCGATCAGGTTGTTGTGGAGCTCGACGGTGTTGTTGCGGACGAACAGGCCGCCGCCGCCGCCTTGCCCAGCCGATGTGGTGACATGGTTGCCGACAATGGTCGAATTGACGATGCGCAGCGTGCCCGTGCTGTCCTCGATATCCAGCGCGCCACCGCGGCTGTTGCCCGAGCTGAAGCCGGCGGCGTTGCCGTAGAACGTGCTGTTGCTGATCGACAGGTTGCCGTCGGCCACGATGGAGGCGGCTCCGCCGGTGCGGGCAGACACGTTGCCGACGAAAGTGCTGTTGGAGATGATCACGCTGTGCCCGCTCAGGCGGGCGCCGCCACCGAGTGTCCCGGCGATGCTGTTCGAGTCGAAGGTGGAGTTGCTGATGCTGACCGAGTGAGTGGTGTCCTGGAAAAAAACGCCGCCACCGTAGCCGTAGCCAGTCGCCTGATTGTTCTTGACAACCACGTGATCCAGCGTGAGATCGCCGGAATCCTGCGACACGATGGCGCCGCCGCCGTAGCCGTGCGTGTAGTCGCTGGCGAACTGGAACTTGCCATTCGTCAGCGTCATGCCGGCGATGGAAAGCGCGGACGTATTGTGGACGCTGTAGCCGCCGACATGATCCCCCACCGCCATGAAGATCTGCGAACTGTTGTTGCCACTGATGGTGAGCAGGCTCGACCCGGGGCCGATGATGGTGAAGGCGTCGTTGTTGCCGGTGCCGGCGACGTCGAGGCCGCCCGTGGTCAGCGTCAGCGTCTGCGCGCCGCTGGCGAACAGCGCCGGATCGAACACGATGGTGTCGGCCTGGTTGTTGCCGGTGGCGTCGGTAACCGCCTGGCGCAGACTGCCCGCGCCGCTGTCGTTGAGGTTGGTCACCTCGATGGTGTCCAGGTCGTACTGGTAGGCCGGATCGCTCATCGAACGGGTCTGGATGGCGCCGGTGGAGACCTCCAGCACCCAATCGCCGTGCGCGCCGGTATCGTTGACGGAAGCCGCCACGTCGGCCCCGGTGGCCTGCGCCAGTTGCTGCACGAAGGCCGCACCGTCGGTGCCCGCGGCAACGTCGCAACCGTACAGGTGGATGTCCGCGCCGGGCGCCAGCGCCGACCGGATGGCCGCCATGTCCGCGTCGTAGTGATCGAGGTTGTACGAGGAAAGCATGGTGTTGCCGAGCACCAGGTAGCCTTCGCCGCCGTGCGACACGATGTGCACCGCCTCGATGTCATCGCGCCCGGCCAGCGCCTGGGCGATCTGGTCCATGCCGTCGCGGGTGGGATCGAGCATCACCACTTGCGCGTCCTTGGGCGCGTTCTGCACCAGCGACTGCCAGTCCGGCAGCGTGCTGTCCACGAACACGATCTCGTGCTGGCTGGTGTGCGCGGCCACTGGCGGCAGTGCCGCGTCGAACAGGTGCGGCGCGACCGGCTCGCCGTGATGGCCGCCATCGACCGGCTTGGCGGCCGCCTCGGCCACGTGATGCTCGGCGACAACGGTGGCGGCCATGGCGCCATCGAACATCACGCGCGGCTCCAGCGCCATGATGCCCACGCGCGGGCGCGCCGGCTGCACTTTCGGGCTGTCCCCGGGGACCGGGTTGAACAGCTTGCCCACGATTCGACTCAGACGAGACATGGCGGCGTTCCTATCCTGGCGGAGACTGCTTGGCGGTGATCAGGCTGGCGCGGCTGCCAGCGGCGTCCTTCCAGAACGAAAGACGCGTGTATTGTTCGAAAAGATCGGGCGGCAGGATGGTTTCGCGCGACTGGAAGCTCACGCGCGAACGCACCTTGTGCAGGCCACGCATGCCCAGCGGAGCATCGAAGTCGGGCGCGTCGTACTCGACGTTCTCGACGTCGTGCGCAAACGGCTCCTCGCCGATGAACTGGTAGATCAGTTCAAGCACCTTGTGCGGCGCCTGCGCGAGCAGGTCGTACTCGACCAGCAGCAGCGAGTCGGCGTGCTCGCCGTAGAAGGCGTCGCGCAGCGCCGACCAGGGATGGCCGACCATGCGGTTGCGCTGCGCCAGGGTGTCCACGCGGCTGTAGACGGTGGCGCGTTCGTTGTCGTCGTTGAACAGCCGCGTGTTCTCGTAGGGGTCGGCGCGGTAGCGGCGCTCGATGCTGTCCATCACCCAGGCGACGTTGCGTACGCAGGCGATCACCTTGGCGCCGGGAAACTGGTCCATCAGCAGCGGCATGCGCGCGCACCAGCTGCGATTGGTGTCGAAGACCACGGCCTTGTCCGCCTGGTCGGCGTAGTAGGCGTCGAACAAGCTTCGGACAAACCTGCGCCGTTGCTCGGAGGTGATCACCGAGCCGAATTCGGTGCCCGCACCGAATTGCTGCAGCATGGCCGCCAGCAGCGTGCCCACCGGGCTGGTCATGCCGGCATGAAAGCGGGGGTTCTGGCGCAGCAGGGCTGCCAGCAGGGTCGATCCCGACCGCGGCAGACCCGAAATGAAATGCACCTTGCGCCCCAAGTTGCCCCGCCCCCTTTCCCCCGGCGACCTTTGGCCACCGCAAGGGAAGGGATACTAACACCGGCGCTGTCGTCGACAAGCGCCGGTGTGCGTCAGGCTCCTGGGCGGTGCGCGGTTGGCGTGCCGCCGCAGGCCGCGTGCCGGAAACAGCCTGTCAGGTGGTCGTCGACCATGCCGGTGGCTTGCATCAGCGCGTAGCAGATGGTGCTGCCGACGAAGCGGAAGCCGCGCTTCTTGAGGGTCTTGCTCATGTGGTCGGACAGTGGCGTGCTGGCGGGTATCTCGCTTGCGTCGCGCCAGTGGTTGCGTTGCGGCTTGCCGTCCACGAACGACCACAGCCAGGTGTCCAGGCTGCCGTGTTCGGCGATCACGGCGAGCGCGGCGCGGGCGTTGTCGCGCGTGGCTGTCACCTTGAGCCGGTTGCGGATGATGCCGGGGTCGAGCAGCAGCTTTTCCAGCTCGCGGTCTTTCATGGCCGCCACGCGGTCGATCTCGAAGTTGTGGAAGGCCTTGCGGTAGTTGTCGCGCTTGGCCAGCACGGTGCGCCAGGACAGGCCGGCCTGCGCGCCCTCCAGGCAGAGAAACTCGAACAGCGCGCGGTCGTCGTGCAGCGGCACGCCCCATTCGGTGTCGTGGTAGTCGCGCAGCAGCGGATCGCTGGCGCCCCAGGGGCAGCGCGGCAGATCGGCGGAAGGTTTCATGGGCGGGGCCTTGGCGCGGCCGGTCGCCGCCGGTTGATTTTGTCAGAGCGCATCGCGCGGCGCCCGTTACACTCGGCGCTTTGCCCGCAACGGATCATCATGCCTGCCCATCCCCAACGCGGCGCCGTGCTGGCGCTGCTCGCCACCATTGTCTTGTGGGCCTACAGCTGGGTGGTGATGAAACAGGTGCTGGCGCATGCCGGGCCGTTCGATTTTGCGGCGCTGCGCTATCTACTGGGCGCGGCGGTGCTGTTTGCCGCAATGCTGGCGACGGGGCGCTCGCTGCGGCCGCCGCCGTGGCGGCCCACGGTGTTGATCGGCGTGTGCCAGACCGCCGCGTTCCAGGGGCTGGAGCAGTACGCGTTGATGTCCGGCGGCGCCGGCCACGTGGCCTTGCTGGCCTACACCATGCCGTTCTGGGCGGTGTTGCTGGCCTGGCTGTTGCTGGGTGATCGACCCACCGCGCGCCATTGGCTGGGCCTGGCGCTGGCGGCGTTGGGGCTGCTGTGCATCATCGAGCCGTGGCATGCGCTGGGCAGCGCGCTGAGCACCACGCTGGCGATCGCCGGCGGCCTGGCGTGGGCTGGCGGCACGGTGCTCAGCAAGCGGCTGTTTCGCCAGCATCCGGTGCCGGTGCTCAGCCTCACCGCATGGCAGATGCTGGCCGGTGGCGTGGTGCTGGGCGTGGTGGCGCTGGCGGTGCCGCAGCGGTCGATCGCGTGGACGCCGGGCTTCATCGCCGGCCTGGCCTACAGCGTGGTGCTGGCCTCGGCGGTGGCGTGGTGGCTGTGGTCGATCGTGCTGCAGCGGCTGTCCACCACGGTGGCCAGCGTGTCCAGCCTGGGCGTGCCGGTGGTCTGCGTGATGCTGGCCTGGCTGATCCTGCACGAACGCCCGGCGCCGATGGAATGGCTGGGCATTGCGCTGGTGATGCTGGGCCTGGTGGCGGTCAGCGGGCTGGGCCGCCGCGCGTAGCCGCGTCAGCGCACGGCCAGCGCCAGCGCAATGGCCATCCACAACACCAGGCCCAGCACGTTGTTGTGCCGGAACGCGGCCAGGCAGGCGTCGCGCTGGCGGTCGCGGATCAGCCACAGCTGGTAGGCGAACAGCGCGGCGGCCAGCCCCAGGCCCAGCCAGTACGGCCAGCCCAGCGTGGCGCGCTGGCCCACGAACACCAGCGCCAGCAGCAGCGTGCCCATCAGCACGGCCAGGATCGGCACGTCGGCGTCGCCAAACAGGATGGCGGTGGATTTGGCGCCGGCCTTGAGGTCGTCGTCGCGATCGACCATGGCGTACTCGGTGTCGTAGATCACCGACCACAAAATGTTGCCGATGAACAGCAGCCAGCCCAGCGGCGGCACCGTGCCGGACACGGCGGCAAAGGCCATCGGTATCGACCAGCCGAACGCCGCGCCCAGCACCACCTGCGGCAGGTGGGTGTAGCGCTTGCTGAAGGGATAGGCCGCCGCCAGCGCGGCGCCCGCGAACGACAGCCCGATGGTGAGCCGGTTGGTGAACAGCACCAGCACGAAGGCCGCCGCCAGCAGCACGCCAAACACCACCAGCGCCTCGCGCGGCGTCACGCGGCCGGCGGCAATCGGACGGCCGGCGGTGCGCGCCACCTGCGGGTCGAGCTTGCGGTCGGCGTAGTCGTTGATGGCGCAGCCGGCGGCGCGCATCAGGAACACGCCCAGGGTAAAGATCACCAGCGCCGGCCACGGCGGAAAGTCGCCCGCCGCCAGCCACAATGCCCACCAGGTGGGCCACAGCAGCAGCAGGGCGCCGACCGGGCGATCCATGCGCGTCAGCACCAGGTAGTCGCGGGCCTTGGCGCGGTGGCGCGCCGGCAGCGCGCGCAGCAGCACGTCCAGCACGCGCGTGGCCGTGCTGGAGCTGTCGGCCGGGCGCGGCGCCTTGCGGGCGCCGGCCGCGGGCGGGCCTGAGCGCGGTCGCGAGGTGGGGACGGTGGGCTTGCGGGTGGGGCGCTTGCGGGACGAGGGTGCCATCGGCGCAGTGTAGCCCGAGACATGGCGGGCACTGGCGTCCGGGAGCGCGATTGCGTATATCAGCGCATTGCGCTGACGGGGGGCCGGGGCGTGCGCGGGCTTTCATCGCCCGGCCCGGGTGTTAAAGCGCGGCCGGTCGCGGCCGACAACCCTACCAGGCGTACTGTTTGGAAACATGCCGCGCGGCGATGTCGCGCGCGGATGGCGTCGTTGATCCTGGGGAGGGGTGATGGCCGAGTGCGAGGTGGTCGGGCTGGACCGCATGGCGAAGGACACGGCAGGCATGGCGCCGGCCGGCGTGCTGGCGCACTCGCGGCTGCTCGACTCGGTCGCGGCCTTTACCCATCACCGCGACGTCGACGCGCTGGACCACAGCCTGGTGTTGTCGCTGGCGCAGCTGACCTCGGCGCGCAGCGTGCTGCTGGGCAAGTACACCTGCGATGACGAGAACCGCCTGCGCACCGTGGTGTGCTGCGAGGCCGACGGCCATGGCGGCTACCAGTTGCGCGTGTTCGAGCCGGCGCCGGGCGATCCCGCGCTGCAGGCGCTGCGCCGTGGCATGCACCAGGTGACCGCGCACGACGGCATGGGCGAGGACGGCGCGCATCGGCTGATCGTGCCGATCCTGTCCGAGGGGCGCGCGGTGGGCGCGCTGCAACTGGAAAGCGACGCGTCGGGCAGCGAGAGCCGCGCCCTGGTGGACGGCTTTGCGCGCATCTACGCCAACTACACCGCACTGCTCAACGAGAGCGAGCGCGACAAGCTCACCGGCCTGTACAACCGGCGCACGTTCGAGCGTCACCTGCAGCGCATGCTGCAGCCCGGCGCCAATGCCGTGGCCACCGAGGCGCGGGAGGAGCGGCGCGACGTGGCGGCGGCCGCGCACGCCCAGGTGTGGCTGGCGATCCTGGATATCGACCACTTCAAGCGCATCAACGACAGCTACGGCCACATCTACGGCGACGAGGTGATCCTGTTGCTGGCGCAGCAGATGCGCGCGTGCTTCCGCCAGACCGACGTGCTGTTCCGCTTTGGCGGCGAGGAGTTCGTGATCCTGCTGGCGGCGCATGACGAGCCCACCGTGCACGCGGTGCTGGAGCGCTTTCGCCTGCGCATGGCCGAGCATGTGTTTCCGCAGGTGGAGCACGTCACCGTCAGCATCGGCTACGCCCGCATCGGCGAGAACGACTACCCCGCCACCGTGCTCGACCGCGCCGACAAGGCGCTGTACTACGCCAAGGAGCACGGCCGCAACTGCATCCACGGCTACGAGACGCTGACCGCCAAGGGCCTGCTGGCCGGCGCGCAACTGGGCAGCATCGACCTGTTCTGAGAGGCTGTGGTTTTTCAACCTCACAAGCGCTGACGCAGCCGGCCGATGCCGGCCGGCTCAGCCCTGCAGCAGCAGCCGGTAGGCGCTGTGCTCGCTCTCGTTGCGGTACGGGTAGCCCAGCGTTTCGAGAAAGCTCTGGAACAGCCCGCGCTCGTGCGGCGGCACCTGGATGCCGACCAGGATGCGGCCGTAGTCCGCGCCCTGGTTGCGGTAGTGGAACAGGCTGATGTTCCAGTCCGGGTGCATGTGGCCCAGGAAACGGGTCAGCGCGCCGGGGCGCTCGGGAAACTCGAAGCGGTACAACTGCTCGTCGTGCGCCAGCGGCGAGCGGCCGCCCACCATGTGGCGCAGGTGCAGCTTGGCCAGTTCGTCGTCGGTGAGGTCGAGCACGCCGAAATCCTGCGCGCGGAACGCCGCCGCCAGCGCCTCGCGCTCGCTGCGGCTGGTGGTCTGCACGCCCACGAAGATGTGCGCCTGGCGCGCGTCGCCGATGCGGTAGTTGAATTCGGTGATGCTGCGTTGGTCCAGTGTGGCGCAGAACCGCCGAAAGCTGCCGCGCTGCTCGGGCACGGTCACCGCGAACACCGCCTCGCGCTGCTCGCCCACCTCGGCGCGCTCGGCCACGAAGCGCAACTGGTCGAAGTTCATGTTGGCGCCGGAGACGATCGCCACCAGCGCGCCGCTCTCCTGCGAGCCGCTGGCCTGCAGCTCGGCGGCGTACTGCTTGAGGCCCGCCAGCGCCAGCGCGCCGGCCGGCTCGGGCACCGAGCGGGTTTCCTGGAACACGTCGCGGATGGCGGCGCAGATCGCGTCGGTGTCCACCCGCAGCATGCCGTCCACGAAACGGTTGCACAGCGCAAACGTGCGCACGCCCACCTGCTTGACCGCCGTGCCGTCGGAAAACAGGCCGACCTCGTCCAGCGCCACGCGCTGGCCGCTTTCCAGCGAGCGCGCCATGGCGTCGGAGTCGGCCGCCTGCACGCCGATCACCTTGACCTCCGGCCGCAGCGACTTGATGCACGCCGCCACGCCGGCCAGCAGGCCGCCGCCGCCCACCGGCACGAACACCGCGTGCAGCGGGCCGGGGTGCTGGCGCAGGATCTCCAGGCCGATGGTGGCCTGGCCGGCGATCACGTCGGGATCGTCGAACGGGTGCACCACGGTGTAGCTGTGCGCGTATTGCAGGCGCAGCGCCTCGGCCTGCGCCTCGCTGTACGAGTTGCCGCACAGCACCACCTCGACCGACTCGCCGCCCAGGCGGCGCACCGCGTCCAGCTTGACCTTGGGCACCGTCACCGGCATCACGATCACGGCGCGGATGCCCAGCTTGGCCGCCGCCAGCGCCACGCCCTGGGCGTGGTTGCCGGCGGACGCGGCGATCACGCCGCAGGCGCGCTGGGTGGCGTCGAGCCGGCTCATCTTGTTGAACGCGCCGCGCAGCTTGAACGAGAACACCGGCTGCTGGTCCTCGCGCTTGAGCACCACCGGGCGGCCGTAGCGCACGGACAGCAACGGCGCCGGCTGCAGCACCGTTTCGCGCGCCACGTCGTACACCCGCGCCGCGTACATGCGGCGCAGCAGCTCATCCTCGGGCAGCGAGCAGCTTGGGTCCTCCGGCACGGACGGCTTGCTGGAGACGGCGTTCATGTCACTCCCCCGTGGCCTGGTGGCTGACCTCGAGCACGTCGATCAGCTTGCGCGTCTGTCGCACGATCTGCACCACCGCGTCGTCGTCGCCACGGATGCTGAGCACCAGCTGCGAGATCGCCGGGTCGGCGGTGGCGGCCACGTTGAGCGAGTCGATGTTGTAGCTGCGCGAGGCGAACAGCCCGGCCACGCGCACCAGCGCGCCGGTCTCGTTCTGCAGCATGATCGTGAGAGTGTGTTGTTGCATGGCGGCAGTCATGGCGTGCCTCAGAACATGTCGTTGCGGAGGGCCTCGTCGCCGGCGGCTTGCTGCTGGCGCGAGGCGATGAAGTCGCCGGTGATCATCTGCGAGTACGACATGCCCGGGCCCACCATCGGGTAGACGCCGGCATCCGGGTCGATCATCACCTCCAGGAAGGCCGGCCCCTCGAACGCCAGGAACTCGGCGACGGTGTCGGCCAGCTCCTCCTTGCGTTCCAGGCGGCGCGCCCAGGTGAAGCCGTCGGCCTGCACGGTCTTGATGAAGTCCTTGGTGTGCAGGCTCTTGTCGGAGGAGGCGAAGCGGCCTTTGAAAAACAGCTTCTGCCATTGCCGCACCATGCCGTCGCCGCGGTTGTTGAGCAGCACGATCTTCACCGGCAGGCCGTAGGTGGTGACGGTTTCCAGCTCGCCCAGGTTCATGCGGATGCTGCCGTCGCCGTCGATGTCGATGACGGTGGCGTCGCGCCGCGCGAACTGCGCGCCGATGGCCGCCGGCAGGCCGAAGCCCATCGTGCCCATGGAGCCGGAGGTGAGCCAGTGGCGCGGCGCGCGGAAATCGAAATACTGCGCGGCCCACATCTGGTGCTGGCCCACGCCGGTGCTGATGATGGCGTGGCCGCCGGTGATGCGGTTGATCGCCTCGATCACCGCGTACGGCTGGATCAGCGCGCTGTCGCGGTCGTAGCCCAGCGCATGATGCTGCTTGAGCTCGGCGATGTGCGCGTGCCACGCCGCATAGCGGCCGTCGCGGCGCGGGTGGATGTCGTGCGCCGCGGCGTACTCGCGCAGCCGCTCCAGCGTGTGGCGCAGGTCGCCCACGTGGTGCCAGTCCACCGCCTTGACCTTGCCGATCTCGGCCGGGTCGATGTCCACCTGCGCGATGAACCTGGCACCGGGAGCGAACTTGGCCGGCACGCCGGCGACGCGGTCGTCGAAGCGCGCGCCCAGGGTCAGCACGAAATCGCAGTCCTCCACCGCGTAGTTGGCGTAGGCGGTGCCGTGCATGCCCAGCAGGTGCAGCGCCAGCGGGTCGGTGGTGTCGAACGCGCCCAGGCCCATCAGCGTGGTGGCGACCGGCAGGCCGAAGTCGTCCACGAACGCGCGCAGCGCGTCGGTGGCGCCGGAGGCGATCAGGCCGCCGCCGGCGTAGATCAGCGGACGCTCGGCGCGGGCCAGCGCGTCGAACAGCGCGGCGCAGTCGGCGTCGGCCACGGTGGCCGACTCCACCGCGCGCAGCCGCGCGCGATACCCGGGGATGGGCAGTCGGCCGCTGCCGTTGAAGGTCAGCGCGACGTTCTGCACGTCCTTGGGAATGTCCACCACGACCGGGCCCGGTCGCCCGCTGCGGGCGATCTCGAAGGCGGTGCGCAGCGTGCTTTCCAGCCGCGTGGCGTCGGTGACGAGAAACACGTGCTTGGCGCAGGCGCCCATGATCGTGCTCACCGGCGCTTCCTGGAACGCGTCGCTGCCGATGGCGGAGGTGGCCACCTGGCCGCAGATCACCACCATGGGCACGGAGTCGGCCATGGAGTCGCGCACGGGCGTGACGATGTTGGTGGCGCCGGGACCGGAGGTGACCACGGCCACGCCGACCTTGCCCGAGGCGCGCGCGTAGCCGGCGGCCATGAAACCCGCGCCCTGCTCGTTGGCGGGCACGATGAGCGGCAGCGGTTCGCTGCCGTCGCCGCGCGGATGCGTGGCGTTGTAACGGAATACAGCGTCGTACACCGGCAGGATGGCGCCGCCGGAGTAGCCGAATAGGACATCGACGCCCTCGTCCGCAAGGACCTGCACGATCACGTCGGCGCCACTCATGGGGTGGTTGGCCAGCGGGTGGGCTTCGTCCGTGGAGGCGGACGTGGCGATGGTGTTCATCAGTTGTGCGTTCACGATGTTGCGGTTCCTTGAGTCGGCATCCGGCCGCTGCCGGCTGCCATGGGGCGGCCCGGGGGCCGCCTTGGGCACGCGACTGGTGGACCGTCCCCCGGCGAACCGGGGGACGGGCGCATCAACCGGCTTTCTGGGCGGTCTCGGGCTGCAGCCACGGCATGCGCGCGCGCAGCTTGTGGCCCACCGTCTCGACCGGATGGGCGAGATCGGCCTGCTTGAACTTGTTGTAGTTCGGCAGGCCCGCTTCGTACTCGGCGATCCAGTTGCGAGCGAAGGTGCCGTTCTGGATGTCGGTCAGCACGTCCTTCATGCGCGCCTTGACGCCGGCGTCGATCACGCGCGGGCCGCTGACGTAGTCGCCGTACTGCGCGGTCTCGGAGATGAACTGCAGCATCTTGGTGATGCCGCCTTCGTAGAACAGGTCCACGATCAGCTTCAGTTCGTGCAGCACTTCGTAGTAGGCGATCTCCGGCTGGTAGCCCGCTTCGACCAGGGTCTCGAAGCCGGCCTGCACCAGCGACGAGGCGCCGCCGCACAGCACGGCCTGCTCGCCGAACAGGTCGGTCTCGGTCTCTTCCTTGAAGTCGGTCTTGATCAGCATGGCGCGGCCGCCGCCGATGCCGTCGGCATAGGCATGCGCCTTGGCCTCGGCCTGGCCGGAGACGTCCTGGTACACCGCCCAGATGCTGGGCACGCCACGGCCACGCTCGTACTCGGTGCGCACCAGCGCGCCCGGGCCCTTGGGCGCGACCAGGATCACGTCGATGTCCTTGCGCGGGGCGATGCGGCCGAAGTGCACGTTGAAGCCGTGCGCAAACAGCAGCGCGGCGCCGGGCTTGATGTTCGGCTCGATGCTCTGCGTGTAGAGGTCGGCCTGCACCATGTCGGGGGTCAGCACGGCGACCAGGTCGGCGCCCTTCACCGCCTCGCCCGGCTCGGCCACGTTGAAGCCCTCGGCGTGGGCCTTCTCCCACGAGGGGCCGCCCTTGCGCACGCCGACCACGACGTCGAGGCCGGAATCGCGCAGGTTGAGGGCGTGGGCGCGGCCCTGGCTGCCGTAGCCCAGGACGGCGATGCGGGCCTTGGCCAGCGTGTCGTTGTTGCTCATGCGGTAACTCCTGCTTTGGTGGTTTTGTGTAGTTGGACGGGCGTCTGCACGGCCGTGTCGGGGTGGGTGTTGGCGCCGTCGGAGGCGGAACCAACCAGCCGCGCGTACTTGGCCAGTACGCCACGGGTGACTTTGGGCTCGGGCGGCCGCCAGCTTGCGCGGCGGCCGTCGAGGTCGGCATCGGTGACCAGTTCACGGGTGTTGGCATCGATGCGCAGGTGGTCGCCGTCACGCAGCAGCGCGATCGGGCCACCACGTGCCGCTTCCGGCGCCACGTGGCCCACCATGAAACCGTGGGTGGCGCCGGAGAACCGGCCGTCGGTGATCAGGGCGACGTCGTCGCCCAGGCCACGGCCGATCAGGGCGGCGGTGACGCCCAGCATCTCGCGCATGCCGGGGCCGCCGGCCGGGCCCTCGTTGCGGATCACCACCACGTCGCCCTTGCCGATGCGGCCTTCCTGCACGGCGTTGAAGGCCGCTTCCTCGCCCTCGAACACGCGCGCCGTGCCCTCGAAGTGGGTGGCGCCGTGGCCGGCGCTGTTCTTGCCGGGAATCTTCAGGATGCAGCCTTCCGGCGCGACATTGCCGTAGAGGATGGAATAACCGCCGCGCGGCTTGATCGGCGCGCTGACCGGAAACACCACGTGCTGGTCCTCGAAGCGCGGCGCGGCGGCGGCCTCCTCGAACAGGCTGCGACCGGTGACCGTGGGCGCGTCCTCAAGCATGCCGGCGGCGATCAGCTCCTGCGCCACGCGGGCGATGCCGCCGGCGTCGAACAGTTCCACCGCGGTGTACTGGCCGCCGGGCAGCAGGTCGGAGATCACCGGGGTGTTTTCCGAGGCGGGCTGGAAGTCCTCCAGCGTCCACGGCACGCCGGCCTCGCGGGCGATCGCCAGCAGGTGCAGCACGGCATTGGTGGAGCCGGCGGTGGCGGCGACCATGCGCGCGGCGTTGCTGAACGCGGTGCGGTTGAACAGCGTGCTGGGGCGGCGCTGCTCGCGCAGGCATGTCATCACCAGCTCGCCGCAGCGGCGCGCGGCCGCCAGCTTGTCGGGGTGCGTGGCGGGGATGTCGTTCAGGCCCATCGGCGACAGGCCCAGCGTGGTCAGCACCATCGCCATGGTGTTGGCGGTGAACTGGCCGCCGCAGGCACCGGCGCCGCCGCAGGCGTCGCATTCCACCGAGCGCAACTCGGCATCGTCGATGGTGCCGGCGCCGTGTGCGCCGACCGCCTCGAACACCTGCTGGATGGTGATGGGGCGGTTCTTGTGCAGGCCATGCGCGATGGTGCCGCCGTACAGCGCCACGGCGGGAATATCCAGCCGCGCCATCGCCATCGCGGCGGCCGGGATGGTCTTGTCGCAACCGCACAGCACCACCATCGCATCGCACAGGTGGCCTTCCACCGCCGCCTCGATGGAGTCGGTGATGACCTCGCGGCTCACCAGCGAGTAGCGCATGCCGGCCGTGCCCATGGCGATGCCGTCGGTGACCGCGATGGTGTTGAACTCCACCGGCGTGCCGCCGGCGGCGCGGATGCCCTCGGCGGCCTGCGCGGCCAGCTCGCGCAGGTTGAGGTTGCACGGGCTGACGTCGGACCAGGTGTGCACCACGGCCACCAGCGGCTTCTTGATCGCGTCGTCGTCCATGCCCGTGGCGCGCAGCATGGCGCGGGCAGGGGCGCGGTCGGGGCCGCTCTTGATGGCGTCACTACGCATGGGAGATCCGGCTTGAGGCGGGTGGGAACGAGGGCATCGACGTGACGCTCAGCCGTTGGCGCGCGCGGGCGCGGCGGCGCGGTTGTCCAGCGCCGCCAGCACGGCATCGAGCACGTCGCCGGTGCCGGCCTGGCCGCCGATGTCGCGGCTGTGCGGGCCGTTGCTCAGCACGTGGTCGATGGCCGCCTCGATCGCCTGCGCCTCGGCCTCCAGCTGCAGTGAATGGCGCAGCAGCAGGGCGGCGGAGAGGATGGTGCCCACCGGGTTGGCCACGCCCTTGCCGGCGATGTCGGGGGCCGAGCCGTGGATCGGCTCGTACAGGCCCACGCGGCTCTCGCCCAGCGAGGCGGACGGCAGCAGGCCCAGCGAGCCGGCCAGCGCGGCGGCCTCGTCGGTGAGGATGTCGCCGAACAGGTTCTCGGTGACCACCACGTCGTAGCGCGACGGTTGGCTCAGCAGCAGCATCGCCATGGAGTCGACCAGCTGGTGCTCCAGCGTGACGTCGGGGTAGTCGGCGGCGATGCGCTGCACGGTGCTGCGCCACAGCCGCGAGGTTTCCAGCACGTTGGCCTTGTCCACCGAGGTGAGGTGCTTGCGGCGGTCGCGCGCCAGCGCAAAGGCGCGGCGGGCCACGCGCTCCACCTCGGCCACGGTGTACTTGCACTCGTCGGTGGCAGTGTCGTCGGTGCGCGTCTTGGCGCCGAAATAGGCGCCGCCGGTCAGCTCGCGCACAAACAGCACGTCCACGCCCTTGAGGCGCTCGTTCTTCAGCGGCGACAGGCTGGCCAGCGCCGGGTGCACCTGCAGCGGGCGCAGGTTGGCGTACACGCCCAGCGCCGCGCGCAGGCCGAGCAGGCCCTGTTCCGGCCGCACCGGCGCGCTGGGGTCGGACCACTTCGGGCCACCCACGGCGCCCAGCAGCACGGCGTCGGCCTGCTTGCAGGCGTCCAGCGTGGCGGCCGGCAGCGGCTGGCCGGTGACGTCGATGGCGCAACCGCCGATCAGCTGCTCGTCAAAGGTGAACTCGTGCCCGTACTGGCGGGCCACCGCCTGCAGCACGGCAACGGCCGCCGCAGTGACCTCGGGACCGACGCCGTCGCCGGGAAGGGTGACGATGCGTGCCTTCATGCCGCTTGCTCCTGTTTCTCGTAGTTGTCGATGGCGTCCTTGTTTTGCAGCAGGAAGCCGAGCTGGTCCACGCCGTTGAGCAGGCAATGGCGGGCGAACGGCTCCAGCGAGAACGCGATGCGCTTGCCGCCGGGCAGCTCGATCGCCTGCTCGCGCACGTCGATGGCCACCTCCACGCCGGGGTTGTCCAGCAGCCAGCGGTGCGAGGCCGCGTCGATGACGATGGCGAGCAGGCCGTTCTTCAGCGCGTTGTTGCGAAAGATGTCGGCGATCTCGCTGCACAGCACGGCCTGGATGCCGTAGTCCAGCAGCGCCCACGGCGCGTGCTCGCGCGAGGAACCGCAGCCGAAGTTGCGGCCGGCCACCACGATGGAGCAGCCCTGGGCCTGCGGCTGGTTGAGCGCGAAGTCGGGGTTGTCGCTGCCGTCAGGCAGGTAGCGCCAGTCGTTGAAACACAGCTTGCCCAGGCCCTCGCGCACGGTGGTGGTGAGGAAGCGCGCGGGGATGATGCGGTCGGTGTCGATGTTCTCGTCGGCCAGCACGGCGGTGCGCGAGGCAATGCGGATTACAGGCTTCATCAATGGAATTCCTTGCTGCTTGCGTTGGCCTTCACGCCGCAGGGGCGAAGGGTCGGCGCGCCAGGGCTCATGCCGCCGCCCCGGTCAGGTAGGGCCGCGGGTCGGCCACCACGCCGGCCACGGCGGAGGCGGCAGCGGTGGCCGGGCTGGCCAGCACGGTGCGCGCGCCCTTGCCCTGGCGGCCCTCGAAATTGCGGTTGGAGGTGGACACCACCAGCTGGCCCGGCTGCGCCAGGTCGCCGTTCATGGCGATGCACATGGAGCAGCCCGGCACGCGCCATTCGGCGCCGGCGTCGAGAAACACCTGGTGCAGGCCCTCGCGCTCGGCGTCGCGGCGCACCGCCTCGGAGCCGGGCACCACCAGCATGCGCACGCCCTCGGCCACATGGCGGCCGCGCAGCACGCTGGCCGCCTCGCGCAGGTCGGGCAGGCGCGAGTTGGTGCAGCTGCCGATGAACACCACGTCCACCGCCATGCCTTCCATCGAGTGGCCCGGCTGGTACTGCATGTAGTCGCGCGCGCGCTGCTCCTGCGCATTGGCCGGCTGCGGCAGCGTGGCGTTCATGGCGATGGCCATGCCCGGGTGCGTGCCGTAGGTGACGGTGGGCTGGATGGTGCTGGCGTCGAAATGCACCTCGCGGTCGTAGCGGGCGCCCTCGTCGCTGCGCAGCGTGCGCCAGCGCGCCACGGCGGCATCCCAGGCCGCGCCCTGCGGCGCGTTGGGGCGGCCCTTGAGCCAGGCAAAGGTGACTTCGTCGGGGGCGATCATGCCGGCGCGGGCGCCGGCCTCGATCGACATGTTGCAGATCGTCATGCGCTCTTCCATCGACAGGGCCTCGATGGTGGAGCCGCGGTATTCCAGCACGTAGCCGGTGCCGCCATCGACGCCGATGCTGCCGATGATGTGCAGGATCAGGTCCTTGGCGCCCACGCCGGCGGGCAGCTTGCCGTCCACGTGGATGGCAAGCGTCTTGGGCTTGCGCTGCAGCAGGCACTGCGTGGCCAGCACGTGACCCACCTCGGTGGTGCCGATGCCGAACGCCAGCGCGCCGAACGCGCCATGGGTGGAGGTGTGGCTGTCGCCGCAGACGATGGTCATGCCCGGCTGGGTGGCGCCCAGCTCGGGGCCGATCACGTGCACGATGCCGCGCTGGTCGCTGTTCCAGCCGTGCAGGGTGACGCCGAACTCGGCGCAGTTGGCCTCCAGTTGCTCCACCTGCGCCTTGGCGGCGGCGTTGGTGTACGGACGCGAGCCGTCGGCGCCGGTGGGCAGGGTGGGGGTGGAGTGGTCCAGCGTGGCGAGGGTGCGGTCGGGGCGGCGCAGCGTGAGGCCGCGCTGGCGCAGCTCGCTGAACGCCTGCGGCGAGGTGACCTCGTGCACCAGGTGCAGGTCGATGTACAGCACGGCCGGCGTGTCGGCCGTCTCGGGCGCCACCACATGGGCGTCCCACACTTTCTCGAATAGGGTTTTGGCGCTCACGCGGCCTCCTGTTGGGTAGATGCAACCGGCGTCAGCCAGCCCCAGCGATCATCGGTACGGCCGTCGAACAGGCCGAAGAAGGCCTGGCGCAAGGCCTTGGTGATCGGGCCGGGGGTGCCGTCGCCCACGTTCTTGCGGTCGATCGAGCGCACCGGCGTGACCTCGGCGGCGGTGCCGGTCATGAACACCTCGTCGGCGGTGTACAGCGCCTCGCGCGGCAGGTCGCGCTCCTCGACGGAAAGGCCCAGGTCGGCGGCCAGCGCAAGCACGGTGTCGCGGGTGATGCCGGCCAGGATGCCGGCGCTGGACGGCGGCGTGAGCAGCTTGCCGCGCTTGACCAGGAACAGGTTCTCGCCGGCCCCCTCGCTGAGCAGGCCGTTGTGGCCCAGCGCGATGCCCTCGTCGTAGCCGCCGCGACGCGCCTCCAGCCCGATCAGCTGGCTGTTGAGATAGTTGCCGCCCGCCTTGGCCCAGCTGGGGATGGTGTTGGGCGCGGGGCGGTGCCACGAGGACACGCACACGTCGGCGCCGCGCTCGGCCGCGTCGCCCAGGTAGGCGCCCCAGTCCAGCGCCATGATGGCCACGTCCACCGGCGCGGCGCCCTTGGGCAGCACGCCCAGGCCGCCGGCGCCCCGGAACACGATCGGGCGCACGTAGGCGGAGCTCATCTGGTTGGCGCGGATCAGCTCGATGCAGGCGTCGTTGATCTGCGCCTCGGTGTAGCCGATGTCGATCTCGTAGACCTTGGCCGACTCGAACAGGCGGCGGGTGTGGTCCTCAAGGCGGAAATAGGCCGGCCCGCGATGGGTGGCGTACACGCGCTCGCCCTCGAACACCGAGGAGCCGTAATGCAGTGCGTGCGTGCTGACGTGGACGTTGGCCTCGGCCCAGGGCTTGAGTTGCCCGTTGTGCCAGATATAAGGCGTGCTCATGGTGTCGCTCCCAATGCTTTCGATGTCTTCGATGCGGGGATCGGGCGGGACGATGACTGCCGCTCGATGCGGTTGACGATGGCCAGCGCGGCCAGTGCCGCGGCTTCCACGATGTCGGTGCTGGTGCCTTGGCCGTGCCATTCGAGCTGGCCGTGGCGCGCGGTGATCTCGGCGCGGCCGCGGGCGTCGCCGCCCTCGCCCATGGCGCGGATCTGGAACTGGGTGAGCGTGATCTGTGCGCCGGTGGCGCGCATGATCGCGCGCAGCACCGCGTCCACCGGGCCGTCGCCGATGGCCGCCTCGGCGACCTCGCGGCCGTCCTCGTGGGCCAGCTTCACCGAGGTGGAGCTGCCACCGCCCAGGTGCGAGCTGGCGTTGAGCTGCAGCAGGCGCCACGGGCCGCTGGTGTCCGGGTCCTGGCCCAGCGCCAGCGCTTGCAGGTCGTCGTCGTGGATGTCGCGGCGCTGGTCGGCCAGTTGCTTGAAGCGGGCAAAGATGTCGTCCAGCGCGGCGTCGTCGGGCGTGTGGCCCAGCGCCTGCAGGCGCTGGCGCAGCGCGTGGCGGCCGGAGTGCTTGCCCAGCACCAGGCTGGTCTCGGCGATGCCCACGTCCTGCGGGTGCATGATCTCGTAGGTGCCGCGGTGCTTGAGCATGCCGTGCTGGTGGATGCCCGATTCGTGCGCGAACGCGTTGGCGCCCACGATCGCCTTGTTGCGCGGCACGCCCTGGCCGGTCAGCTCGGTCAGCAGGCGCGAGGCCGGGTAGAGCTGGCGCGTGTCGATGCCCGTGCTCACGCCGAAGTGCGGTGCGCGCACCTTCAGCGCCATCACCAGTTCCTCCAGCGCGGCGTTGCCGGCGCGCTCGCCGATGCCGTTGATGGTGCATTCCATCTGCCGCGCGCCGGCGCTCACCGCCGCCAGGCTGTTGGCCACGGCCATGCCCAGGTCGTCGTGGCAATGGCTGGAGAACACCAGGTTCTCCGCGTTGCGCACGTTCTTGCGCAGGTAGGTGAACAGCTCGAACATTTCCGACGGCGTGGTGTAGCCCACCGTGTCCGGCGCGTTGAGCGTGGTGGCGCCGGCGGCGGCGGCGGCGTTGAACACCTCCACCAGAAACTCCGGCTCGGTGCGCAGCGCGTCCTCGGCGGAAAACTCCACTTCATGGCACAGCTGGCGGGCGCGCTCGACCGAGCGCACGGCGGCCTCGATGACCTGCTCCTTGCTCATGCCCAGCTTGTGCTCGCGATGCAGCGGGCTGGTGGACAAAAACAGGTGGATGCGCGAACGGCGCGCGCCTTCCAGCGCGCGGGCGGCGCTGTCGATGTCGCCGGGCACGCAGCGCGCCAGTCCGGCGATGGTGGGGCCGGTGAGCGACTGGGCGATCTTGGCCACGGCGTTGAAGTCGTCCGGCGAGGCCTGCGGAAAGCCGGCCTCCAGGATGTCCACGCCGAGCGCTTCCAGCGCATGGGCCAGCTTCAGCTTGGCACGAAGATCCATCGAGAAACCGGGCGCCTGCTCGCCATCGCGCAGGGTGGTGTCGAAGATCAATACGCGATCGGGCGTGGCGTCGGCGCCATCGCTGCCGTCATTCGTTGCTGCTGTTTGGTTATTCATCGCTGGCTCCGCGGGGCGGCGTCGAGGGCAAGAAAAAACCCCGCATTCGTTTCCGGGTGCGGGGTTCTTCGGGAGTCATCAGGTCAACTTCTAACCACCTGGACACATGCCCTCAGCCCGCACCTCCGTTGGTAATGAGGAGTACGAGTACAAGGACGAGAATGAGGGTGTCGCGCAGCCGCGGCGGGCCAGCAACCATCGCGGGATGATTCATACCGTTGTGGCTGCGATGTGTGCTGCGCTGCGACATGTCGTTGAACGTACGGCAGCCACCCGGTGATGTCAATACTTACTTTTGTAATTTTGTGCGGCGTCTTTCGGGGGCTTGCGTCTGGACGTCCAGAAGGCCGAATGACAATGCACGCAGGCTGCGTGGCTTGGCCTTTCCCGCCATCCGTCGGCGTACGGATGGCGGGCAGGGTTCGGCTCAGGCGCCGCGCGCGAGCAGCCAGTCGTGCAGGGCCGCATCGGTGGCCGCCAGCGGCGCGGCCTCGGCGGCACGCTGCAGCATCGCGGCCAGCGCGGGCGGCACGTCCACGCCATGGCCGAGCAGCGGCTCCACCACGGTCTCGAACTTGGCCGGGTGCGCGGTGGCCACCACGGCCCATGCCGCCTCGTCGCCGGCTGCGCGCACGCCCTCAAGCACATGCATGGCGGTGGCCGTGTGCGGGCAGAACACCTCGCCGTGCTGGCGCGCATGGGCGCCGATGGTGGCGCGGATGGTGGCGTCGTCCACGCAGGTGGCCCGCAGTTGCCGGCGCAGCGCGGCCTCGTCGGGGAAGGTCCAGCGCAGGCGTTCGAAGTTGCTGGGCGCGCCCACGTCCATCGCGTTGGCCAGCGTGGCCACCGCTTCGCGCGGCGCGTAGTCGGCGCCGGCGAAGTAGTCGGCCAGGGTGGCGTTGGCGTTGCACGCCAGCCGCACCTCGCCCACCGGCAGGCCCATCTCGCGTACCCACAGGCAGGCCAGCGCGTTGCCCAGGTTGCCGGTGGGCACGATGAAGTTGAGCGCGCTGCCGTGCTCGTGCCACCAGCGCAGCGCGGTGTGCGCGTAGTAGCTCATCTGCGGCAGCAGCCGGCCCAGGCTGATGCTGTTGGCGGACGACAACGGCACCTGCGCCTGCAGCGCGCTGTCGTTGAGCGCGGCCTTGACCATGCGCTGGCAGTCGTCGAAGCGCCCGTCCACGCGCAGCGCGGTGACGTTGTCGCCGAAGCTGCCCAACTGGTGGGCCTGGCGCGGCGAGACCTTGCCGTCGGGATACAGGATGACCACCCGCACGCCCGGCCGCTGGTGGAACGCCGCGCCCACCGCCGCACCGGTGTCGCCGGAGGTGGCCACCAGGATCGTCAGCGCACGCGCGTCCGCGCGCGGCAGGCGCTGCAGGCAGGCGGCCAGGAAGCGGGCGCCGAAATCCTTGAACGCCGAGGTCGGGCCGTGGAACAGCTCCAGCATCAGGCTGCGCGGATGCTGCGGCAGCGGCCGCAGCGGCGCGTCGAAGGTGAACGCCTCGGCGCAGATGGCGGCCAGCTCGTCGGCCAGCGGATCGCCGGCAAAGAACGGCGCCAGCAGCGTGGCGCCGGTGTCGGCCAGGCTGCCCTGCGGGTTGAACGTGGCGGGGTCGAGCTGCGGCAGCACCTCGGGCACGTACAGCCCGCCATCCGGCGCCAGTCCGGCGGCGATGGCCTGGCTGATCGCCACGGCGGGACTGCGGGCGCGGGTGCTTCCGTAGAACAACGGTTCGGTGAGGCTCATGGCTGGTTCTCAAGCGTGGGAATGACGGCGGCGGCCGGACCGTTCACCGGCGACACCAGGGCGTCGCTGTCCAGTCCGGCGTCGGCAAAGGCGGCGTGCATCGCGGCGGCGGCGGCCTCGGCCGCCTCGCGCGTCTCGTACCAGCCGAACACGCTGGGGCCGCCACCGGAAATGCTGGCGCCCAGGGCGTGGTGATCGAGCGCGGCCTGTTTCACCTTGGCAAAGTTGGGCACCAGGGCGGCGCGGCGCGGCTCTACCAGCACGTCCTTCAGGCCGGCGCGCACCAGCGCGGCGTCGCCGCGATAGCAGCCGGCCAGGAACAGCGCCAGGTGGGTGTTCTGCGCCACGAATTCGCCCAGCGCGTAGTTGCCCGCCAGCGCCGCGCGCGCCTTGCGCGTCTCCAGCACGTAGTGCGGATGCACCAGCGCGCAGTGCCACGACTCGGGCACGGGGATGCGCAGCAGGCGGTCGCGGGTGGCCAGCACCAGGCCGCCCAGCAGCATCGGGCCCAGGTTGTCGCCGTGCTGGCTGCCGCTGGCCAGCGCCTCGCCCTGCAGTGCGAACGGATACAGCGCCTCGGCCGACAGCGGCTGCGGCAGCAGTGCGTTGGCGGCCACCAGCGCGGCCACGCACGAGGCGGCCGAGCCGCCCATGCCCGAGCCCAGCGCGATGCCCTTGTGCAGGGTCAGCTCCAGTCCGTAGTCCAGGCCCAACGCACGCTGGAACGCGAGCAGGGCGCCGCCGGCGGTGTTTTTTTCCGGATCGGTGGGCAGTGCGGTGACGCAGCCCTCGATGGCGGCGATGCGCACGCCCGGGGCGTCGATGCGGCGCACCTGGGCGCGGTCGCCGGGGCCGGCCAGGCTGTGGCCGAGGATGTCGAAGCCCACCGCCACGTTGCCCACGCTGGCATAGGCCACGGCGTGCGCCACGTCGCGGCCGGCGGCGCGGTGGGCCGGTTCGAGCACGGGGGCGTTCATGCGTGCACCGCCAGCGCTTCGGCGATGCGCAGCAGGTCGGAGAAGACGCCGGCGGCGGTCACGTCCGGTCCTGCGCCCGGGCCTTGCACCACCAGCGGGTTCTCGTTGTAGCGGCGGGTGGTGAACTGCACGATGTTGTCGGTGAGGCGGGTGTGCGCGAAGGCGTGGTCGGCCGGCAGCACGGCCAGCTTCACGCTGGCGCGGCCGTGGCGGTCGAGGCTGGCCACGTGGCGCAGCACGCCGCCACCGGCGCGGGCAGCGGCCAGCTGGCTGGCCATCGGCGCATCCAGCTCGGGCAGGCGGCGCATGAAATCCTGTGGCGACAGCGCGGCCAGTTCGTCCGGCACCAGGCTTTGCACGTCCACGTCCTCCAGCGCCAGCGGCCAGCCGGCCTCGCGCGCCAGGATCACCAGCTTGCGCGCCACGTCCATGCCGGACAGGTCGTTGCGCGGGTCCGGCTCGGTGTAGCCCAGCGCGTGCGCCTCGCGCACCAGCGTGGAGAACGGGTGGTTGCCGTCGTGGCGGTTGCACAGCCAGGCCAGCGTGCCGGAGAACATGCCGTCCACCGCCAGCAGCTCGTCGCCGGTGTCGAGCATGTCGCGCAGGGTCTGCACCACCGGCAGGCCGGCGCAGACGGTGGCCTCGTAGCGGAAACGCCCGCCATCGGCGCAGGCGGCGCGGATCGCCTGCCAGCGTTCCAGCGGACCGCTGCAGGCGAGCTTGTTGGGGGTGACCACGTGGATGCCGGCGGCCAGCCAGTCGGCGTAGTGGCCGGCCACCGTGTCGTCGGCGCTGCAGTCGATCAGCAGGGCGTGGCGGTTGCCGTCGCCGCGCACGTGGGCGGCGAACTCCTCGAGATTGTTGGGACGCCAGACCTGGGCGCGCTCGCCGTGGTCGGTGCCCACGCGCAGCTCCGGGTTGTCGCAGTCGAGCCACATCTGCTTGCTGGCGACCACGCCGCACAGCAGCAGCTCCAGTCCGGTTTCGCGGGCCAGGCGGGCTTGTGCGGCGCGCAACTGCGCCAGCAACGCGCTGCCCACGCGGCCCGGGCCGATCAGGCCCACGGCCAGCACGCGGCGGCGCGCGTGCCGGGGCGACGAGGTCGCGGCCGGCCGCAGCGGCTTGAGTAGATCGGCGAGTGGTGGTGCGCAGGTATTCACGATTGCCTCTCCGGAAGAGGCCCGTGCTCGCTGGCGGTGATCGGTGTATGCCGGCCCGCTTCGTCGAGGGCGGGGCCGTTTGCGTCGTTGACTCTTAAGCGCGCACGGATTCCCACCCGAAGCCAGTAATGGTAATCGGGGTAATCGTGGCGGTAATGATCGCGGCATCGGCCGACAGCGACACGTGGCCGCGCAAGGGCGGCGTGGGATGCTTGTGGGCTGGCGTGGATGACGGCGACATGAAGCCGACCTTAAAAGCCTTGCTGCACTGCAGTCAACAGATTCATTTGAAACATTTTGGACGGCCAATCGCCTGGCCGCGGCGGACGCCGTCCACCGGCCAGGCACGGGCCCATGGCGCTGGCCCTCAGCGTGACAGGTCGATGGCGTAGGTGGCGGTGCCGTCGCCGTGGTCGCGCAGCTGGCGCACGCCACCCAGGCCCGCCGCGCGCGCCAGGTCCTGCTTGCCGGCGGCGGCGCTGAACACCACCGGGCCGGCGACCTGCAGCGGCGCGAAGCGCCACGAGGCGGCGGGCAGGATGGCGGCGTCGAGCGTGCCGTGGCGCTCGATCCACCTGGCCAGGATCTCGCGGTTGCCGTCGGGCGCGGCCAGCACGATGTTGCTGCCGTCCAGCCCGGGGAAATGGCCGCCACCGCTGGCGCGGTAGTTGTTGGTGGCCACGATGAACGGCTGCCCTGGCTGCACCGGGCGGCCCTGGTAGGTCAGCGCCACGATGCGCTCGCCGACCGGGCGGGAGACGTCGATGCGGTACTGGATGCCGCCCTGGATCTGGTCGAAGTTGTAGCCGGTGTAGTGCGTGTTGATCAGCGCCTGCTCGCCGGCGCGGGTCGGGTCGATGCGGTTGAAGCGCCGCGCGGACTGCTCCAGCCAGGCCTTGAGCCCGGCGCCGTCGGTTTTCACGGCGGCCAGGGTGTTGGGATAGAAGTACAGGTTGGCGGCGCTGCGCAGCGACAGCGTGCCCGGCGCCACGTCGGTGTAGTCGTCGGGACCGCCAAAGCCGGTGCGGAACGCGGCGGCGGCGGACAGCACCGGCACGTCGGCCAGTTCCGGGTGCGAGCGCGCCAGCTGGTCGCGCACGTAGTCGATCTGCGCCGCGTTGACCGGCGCCAGCGCGCTCATGTCGCCCTCGTCGGCAAAGTAGCTGCTCATGTGCAGCGTACTCTTGCCGATCGGCGTATCCACGTAGGCGATGGCGGCCTCGTGCGCCTGGCGCACCAGCGGCGCGATCGCCGGATCGGCCGGCACGCAGGCGTTCTTTTGCGGGCAGGTGCGGCGCACCTCGCTGCGGCTTTGCGCCGGGTCGACCACCCAGCGGCCGTCCTTGCGCTGCAGCGACAGCTGGATCACGCCCAGGTCCTTGCCGAAGAAGTCGGCCATCACCGCCGGCACGCCGCGCACCAGGCCGCGCTTGGCGTCCACCTCCTTCAGGCCGGCATAGCGCGGGCCGGGAAACTCCTGGTGCGAATGGCCCAGCAGCAGCGCGTCGATGCCCGGCACGCCGGCCAGGTACCAGCCGGCGTTTTCCATTTGCGGCGTGTAGGGCGCGGTGTTCAGGCCGCCGTGCAGGAGCGCCACCACCAGGTCGGGATGCTGCGCCTGCAGTTCGGGCAGGTACTTCTGCGCCGCTTCCACCACGCCGCTGACGGTGACCTTGCCGTCCAGGTTCTGCTTGTCCCAGTCCATGATCGGCGGCGGGGTGAAGCCGATGATGCCCACCTTCAGCGGCACGCTGATGGCGCGCCCGTCGGCGGTGCGGGCCTGCACGGTTTTCTCCACGACCGTCCACGGCTTGAAGATCGGCGCGCCGTCGCGGGCGCTGAACACGTTGGCCAGCACCAGCGGAAAATGCGGGCCGGCGCAGCGCTCGCTGCGGCCGCCGTCCACGTTCATCGGCGTGCCGGTGACCTGCGACAGGAAGCCCAGGCCGTAGTTGAACTCATGGTTGCCGGCGGTGCCGCCGTCGTAGCCCATGGTGTCCATCGCGCGGTACACCGCCAGCTCCTGCTCGCAGCCGATCGGCTTGACCTGCGCCTGGTAGTCGGCCAGCACGGTGCCCTGGATGGTGTCGCCGCTGTCGAACAGCAGCGTGTTGGGAAACTCGGCGCGGGCGCGGCGGATCAGCGTGGCGGTGCGCTCGTAGCCGAGCGAGTCGTCCTCCCTGAGCTTGTAGTAGTCGTAGCTCAGCACGTTGGCGTGCACGTCGGTGGTTTCCAGGATCGCCAGGTCGGCGCGCGCGCCCTCGGGCGCGGCGCGCGGCACATGGCCGGCGCAACCGGCCAGCGCGGCGGCGAGGGCGAGCAGGACTGGGACGCGGTGCGGCATGGGGGTTCCGTGGCGGCGCCCGGGGACGGCGCGAGGCGGCAGCATACGCACGCCGCGTGCGGGCGCGCCAATGCAGGTGGTCATGGGTGCGCCGCGAAACAAGCTGTCATGGACAGCGTTTATCATGGCCCGCCCCACGCGCCTGCCGTGCCTCAGGAGAAGCCCCATGCCCCGCCGCCTCATCCATGCCGGCCATCTGCTCGCCGCCGCCGCGTTGCCGTGGCTGGCCGCCTGCGCCGGCGCGTCGTCGACGTCCGCGCCTGCCGCCGCGCGCGCCGCGATCACGGTGCCGTCCATCGAGCGCCCGCAGGGCGAGACGCCGCAGTGGTGGTTCCGCAACGGCGCGGCGCAGGCGGCGCAGGCTTCCGCCCAGGCGCATGCCGACGGCCAGCGGGCGAAAAACGTGATCGTTTTCCTGGGTGACGGCATGAGCCTGCCCACCATCGCCGCCGCCCACGTCATGGCCGGCCAGCGCCAGGGCGTGGATGGCGAAAGCTACCGGCTGAGTTTCGAGCGCCTGCCGTTCAGCGCGCTGTCGCGCACCTACGAGACCGACCAGCAGACGCCCGACTCGGCCGGCACGATGACCGCGATCATGAGCGGCGTGAAGACGCGCGCCGGCTTCATCGGCGTATCGCAGGTGCCCGTGCGGCAGGATTGCGCCGCCACGCGCGGGCAGGAGCTGGTGAGCGCGCTGGAGCTGGCCGCCGCGGCCGGCATGAGCACCGGCGCGGTGACCACCGCGCGCATCACCCACGCCACGCCGGCGGCCACCTACGGCCACCTGCCCGAGCGCAACTGGGAGGTGGATGCGGAGCTGACGGCGGCGGCGCGCGCACAGGGCTGCACCGATTTCGCCGCGCAGCTGGTGGACTTTCCCGCCGCCGATGGCCTGACCGTGGCGATGGGCGGCGGACGGCGCAACTTCCTGCCTGCCGCCGTGGCCGATCCGGAATACCCGGACAAGCACGGCGCGCGCCGCGACGGCCGCAACCTCGTGGCCGAATGGACGTCCAGCCATCCCGACGGCAAATACGTGTGGAACGCCGCCCAGCTCGGCGCGCTGGACCTGGCCCATACGCCGCGCCTGCTCGGCCTGTTCGAGCCCTCGCACATGCGCTACGAGCACGAGCGGCCGCACGACAAGGCCGGCGAACCCAGCCTGGCGCAGATGACGCGCAGCGCCATCGCGGTGCTCAAGCAGAACCCGAACGGCTTTTTCCTGATGGTGGAGGGCGGCCGCATCGACCACGCGCTGCACGGCGGCAACGCCTACCGCGCGCTGGACGAGACCATCGCCATGGCCGATGCCGTGCAGGCCGCGCTGGACAGCACCGATCCGGCCGACACCCTGGTGGTGGTGACCGCCGACCACAGCCACACGCTCACCTTCGCCGGCTACCCGCGTCGCGGCAACCCGATCCTGGGCAAGGTGCGTGGCGCCACCGACAGCTATGACGAGGAGAACGCGGCCGTGCTGGCGCACGACGCGGCGGGGCAGCCGTACACCACGCTGGGCTTTGCCAACGGCCCCGGCTACACCGGCGCCAGCGACCTGCAGCCCGAGGGCCCCAAGCATTTCCCGCATGAGCCGCAGCGCTTCAGCGCAAGCACCAAGGGCCGCCCCGACCTCACCGACGTGGACACCACCGACCCAAACTACCTGCAGGAGGCCGTCGTGCCGCTGGGCGGGGAAACGCACGGCGGCGAGGACGTGGCGATCTTCGCCTCCGGCCCCGGCGCGGCGGCGTTCCACGGCGAGCTGGAGCAGAACGCGATCTTCCACGTGATCGTGCAGCACGCGCCCCGGTTGCGCGACGCGTTGTGCGCGCTGGGCAGCTGCAACGCCGACGGCGTGCCGGTGGACCGGCCCACGCGGCAGGCGTGGCTGAAGCAGGTCGGCGCGCCCGCCGGCACGCGCTGACGCGCCGATCCGTGGCGCCGGGGCGGTTTGGCTATGCTGGCCGCCTCTCCGTCACGAGGTGCGTCCCATGGGCTGGTTCGCCAATCTGGTGCGTCACAAGTCGATCGAGCAACTGCAGGCCGAGGCCGGCCAGCGTGGTGATTTCCGCCGCGTGCTGGGGTTGTGGCAACTCACCGCCATCGGCGTGGGCGCGATCGTGGGCGTGGGCATCTTCGTGCTGGCCGGGCAGCAGGCCGCCGCCAACGCCGGCCCGGCCGTGGTGCTCAGTTTTCTCGTCGCCGGCCTGGGCAGCGCCTGCGCCGCGCTGGCGTATGCGGAGTTTTCCGGGCTGATCCCGGTGACCGGCAGCGCCTATACCTACAGCTACGCGGTGCTGGGCGAGCTGCCGGCGTGGATCATCGGCTGGGATCTGCTGGTGGAGTACGCGCTGATCGTGGGCGTGGTGGCCATCGGCTGGTCCGGCTACGTGCAGGCGCTGATCGAGCAGGTGCTGGGCCTGCACCTGCCGGTGTGGGCGCAGGGCGCGTACGACCCGCATGATCCGCACAGCGGCAAGGTGTTCAACGTGATCGCCGCCGGCATCACGCTGCTGATCGCCGGCATGCTGACGGTCAAGACCGAATGGGGCGCGCGCGCCAATACCATCGTGGTGGCGATCAAGGTGGTTGGCGTGGCGCTGGTGATCGGCGTGGGCGCGTTCTACATCGACACCGCCAACTGGCACCCGTTCATCCCCGAGGCGATCACCCGCGACGGGCTCACCCGGTACGGCTGGGGCGGCGTGCTGGCGGCGTCGAGCATCGTGTTTTTCGCCGTGTTCGGCTACGACACGCTGACCACGGCGGCGGAGGAGTCCACCCGTCCGCAACGCGACCTGCCGCGCGCCGTGCTGCTGTCGCTGGCGGTGTCGATGGTGCTGTACGTGCTGGTGTCGCTGGTGCTCACCGGCATGGTGCCGTACACGCAACTGGCCGGCCCGGCGCCGGTGGACGCGGCATTCAAGGCGCTGGGGCTGGACTGGGTGCGCGGCATCATCTCGGTGGCGGCAGTGGCCGGCATCACCAGCGTGATGTTCGCCTTTTTGCTGGGCGCGGCGCGCATCGGGTTTGCGCTGGCGCGCGACGGGCTGCTGCCCAAGTGGTTTGCGCAGGTGCACCCGACGTACGGCACGCCGGCGCGGCCGACGCTGATCCTGGGCGTGTTCACCGCCGTGGTGGCCGGGGCGCTGCCGATCGGCGAGGTGGCCGAGCTGGTCAATATCGGCACGCTGGCGGCGTTCATCATCATCTGCGGCTCGGTGCTGCTGCTGCGCGTGCGCCGGCCCGATCTCAAGCGCGGTTTCCGCACGCCCGCACTGTGGCTGGTGGCGCCGGCGGGCATGGTGTTTTCGCTGTTCCTGATCATCGGCTGGCCGTGGATCGTGGATGGCCGGCTGCAGCTGCTGGGCGGCCTGCCGTGGATCACCATCGAGCGCTTCGTGCTGTGGATGGCGCTGGGGCTGGTGGTCTATGCCGGCTTCGGCATCCGCCACAGCCGCCTGGCACGCGAGGCGCCGTAGCGCGGTGCAGCGCACGCCGTGCGTGACCTTCGGCATGGGTTGAACGCCCACGCGCGCTCTAGCATCGACCCTCTGGCGCCTCGCGCGCCGCCATCCCCACCACCTCGCGCGCCATGGCGCGCGGTGGCGTTTCGTCCCTTCCGGAGAATCCCTTGAAAGCCAATCGCCTCAGCTCCGCCCTTGTCGCCGCCAGCCTGGGGCTGGCCAGTGTCGCGGCCTTTGCCGACGTGCCGCCGCCCAGCGACACGCCGTTCAACGGCACCGTGCAGATCGACGTGGACGCCACCGACGTGGCCCATCGCATTTTTCGCGTGCGCGAGGTGATTCCGGCACAGCCCGGCCCGCTGACCCTGCTGTACCCGCAATGGCTGCCCGGCCACCACTCGCCCAGCGGCCCGATCGACAAGCTGGCCGGCCTGGTGGTGAAGGCCAACGGCAAGACGCTGCCGTGGACGCGCGACACGGTGGAGGTGTACGCCTTCCACGTGGACGTGCCCGAGGGCGCCAGCAACGTGGAGGTGGCGTTCGAGTACCTGTCGCCGCAGAGCCGCAGCCAGGGCCGCGTGGTGATGACGCCGGAGATGCTCAACCTGCAGTGGAACGCCAACTCGCTGTACCCGGCCGGCCACGCCGCCAACCTCATCACGGCGCAGACCAGCGTCAAGCTGCCCGCCGGCTGGCAGTTCGGCAGCGCGCTGGAAGTGGCCTCGCGCGACGGCGACACCGTGCACTTCAAGCCGATCAGCTATGACGACCTGGTCGATTCGCCGATCTACGCTGGCAAGTACTTCAAGCGCGTGGACCTGGATCCGGGCGCCAAGGTGCCGGTGCACCTGGACATCGTGGCCGACGCGCCGAAGTACCTGGAGATCACCCCCGACCAGCTCAAGGTGCATCGCAACCTGGTGCAGCAGATGTACAAGCTGTACGGCGCTCGCCACTACGACCACTACGACTTCCTGTTCTCGCTGAGCGACAAGATGAGCGGCAACGGCCTGGAGCACCATCGCTCCAGCGAGAACGGCGTGGGCACCGGCTACTTCACCGAGTGGGACAAGAACGTGCTGGACCGCGACCTGCTGCCGCACGAGTTCAACCATTCCTGGGACGGCAAGTACCGCCGTGGCGCCGACCTGACCACGGCCAGCTTCAACGTGCCCATGCAGGATTCGCTGCTGTGGGTGTACGAGGGCCAGACCCAGTTCTGGGGCTTCGTGATGGCCGCGCGCTCGGGCCTGTGGAACGAGGAGCAGACCCGCGACGCGCTGGCCGCCGTGGCCGCCCGCTACGACCGCGGCCGGCCGGGCCTGGCCAGCTGGCGCAACGTGCAGGACACCACCAACGACCCGATCATCGCCCAGCGCGCGCCGCTGCCGTACCGCAACTACCAGGCCAGCGAGGACTACTACTCCGCCGGCCAGCTGATCTGGCTGGACGTGGACGCCAAGCTGCGCGACCTCAGCCGCAACAAGCACAGCATCGACGACTTCGCCAAGGCCTTCTTCGGCATGAACGACGGCGACTGGCACGTCAACACCTACGTGTTCGAGGACGTGGTCAAGACGCTCAACGACATCCAGCCGTATGACTGGGCCAGCTACCTGCGCACGCGCCTGGACGGCCACGGCCCGCTCACCGGCGGCCTCGCCGGCCACGGCTGGAACCTGGTCTACACCGACAAGCCCTCCGACCTCGACAAGGCGATGGAGGCGCGCCGCCATGGCGTGGACCTCACCTATTCGCTGGGCCTGTCCATCGGCAAGGGCGGCGCCATCGGCGACGTGCTGTGGGACAGCCCCGCGTTCAAGGCCGGCATCTCGCCGGGCATGACCGTGGTGGCCATCAACGGCCACGACTACGACGGCGACGCGCTGAAGGAGGCGGTCACCGCCGCCAAGGGCACCAGCCAGCCGGTGGAGCTGCTGGTGAAGAACTTCGACGAGTACAAGACCGTGCGCATCGACTACCACGATGGCCTCAAATACCCGCACCTGGTCCGCGACACCGGCAAGCCCGACACCTTGGCGACCTTGCTCAAGGCGCGCTGATCAAGCCCACCGTTACCGACAGTCCTGTAGGAGCGCACCTTGTGCGCGATGCTCTTGAAAGGCATCGCGCACAAGGTGCGCTCCTACAGCAAGCGAAAGCCCCCACCTGTGGGAGCGGCTTCAGCCGCGACGCTTTGGGTCCCGCCAAAGGCATCGCGACTGAAGTCGCTCCCACTGTCTTTTGCTACACCGCCAACGTGCGGCCGCCGTCCACGCGCAGTACCTGGCCGGTGACGAACGGCGCGTCGCGCAGCAGCCACAGCACGGCGGCGGCCACGTCCTCGGGCGTGCCGGCGCGTTGCAGTGGCGTGCGGGCCAGCAGCGCCTGCTGGTCGTCGTAGGGCTTGCCGTCGGCGGGCCACATCACGGCGCCGGGCGCCACGCCGTTGACGCGTACCTCGGGCGCAAGGTCCAGCGCCAGCGAGCGCGTCATTGCCGCCAGCGCGGCCTTGGCCATGCAGTACAGCGCGTGGTTGGCCAGCGGGCGTTCGGCGTAGATGTCCAGCAGGTTCACGATGCCGCCACGTGCCTCGCGCAGCGCGGGGATGGCCGCCTGGCTGAGAAAGAACGGCGCCTGCGCGTTGGACGCGAACAGGTTGTCCCACTGCGCGGGCGTGGCCTCGCCCAGCGGCGTGGGGTGGAAGGCGGAGGCGTTGTTCACCAGCGCATCGAGCCGGCCGCGACGATCCAGTACGGCGTCGACCAGGGCGGGCAGGGCGGCGATGTCGGCCAGGTCGGCCTGCAGCAGTTGCACGCTGTCGGGGCGCTGGCCCTGCAGCACCTCGGCCAGGGCATGCGCGTCATCGGCGGAATGGCGGTAGTGCAGCGCCACGTCGTAGCCGGCCGCGTGCAGGGTGCGGGCGATGGTGGCGCCCACGCGGCGGGCGGCGCCGGTGACCAGGGCGACAGGGCGCTCGTGGCGTGGCTTCATGCGTGGGCTCCTTCGCGGCGATCGGTCGGCCAGCTTGCCGCAAAGCGCCGGGTGCGTCATCCGCTTGCGGACTACTCCGCCGGCGTCCTTGGCGTCTTGCGGCGACGGGCGGCCTTGCGTGCGGCGCCGGCCGCCTTGCCGACGGCCTTGCGCGCAACGCCGGCCACGGCGGCAGCCACCGGCTTTTTCGCGCCGCGGCGGGCGGGCTTGGTCTTGCGCGGGGCATCGTCGGTGGCCTCGTCCTCCATGGCGATCTCTCCCTCGAACAGCGCGATGGCGGTGCTCGCCACCTGGCCGGTGTCGTAGTAGGCATACGCGCCCACGCCCAGCGCGCCGATCACCGGCAGCCAGCGCGACAGGCCCTTGCCGGCGGTGCGCTGGGTGAGTTTCACGCCGACCTGCTGCGCCACCCGCTGCGCCACGCCGTGCGACATGCGACGAAACACCAGCCGGTCGCCCATGCGCACCACCAGATCGCGAAACGCCTGCGCGGCGGTGTGGCGAAACAGGCACCACAGCATCTGCTCGCGGCCCAGCGTGGCGTGGCGGCCGTAGGCGGCGGCGATGTCGCTCACCAACTGGCCCTGGATCTTCCAGATCGCCACCAGCTCCGGCAGCAGGGTCAGCCAGCCCAGCGGGCCGGGCGGCAGCGCCAGCGAGCCGGCCGTCAACGCGGCCCGCTGCGCGGCGCGGGTGGCCAGCTTGCGTGCCTCGCCGGCCGGGTCGGTGCCGGCGTCGACATGACTGGGCGGCACCTGGCTGACGAAATCGAGCACGGCCTGGGCGATGCGCCCGTGATCGACCGGCATCGCCACGGCGGGAATGTTCTCGCTGCGTTTGGTCATGCGTGGTCCCGCACTTGCCCGTGGGCGTTGCAGCCAGTGTAGGCAGCCGGCGTGAAGCGCGGATCGACGCCGCCGCGGCATGACGTGTGGCAGGGGCGGCTTGCCGCCCTTCAGTAATGTTATAACATTACGAAACATCCTCCGCTGGAATCGCCTCCCCGATGCACCGTTCCCTGCTCGCCCTGAGCCTCGCCCTCGCGCTGGCCGCTCCCTCCGTCACCGTCCTCGCCGCCGACGCCGCCCCGCCGCAGGTCGGCGATGCCAAGCAGCTGAGCACCATCGACGTGTCCGCTGCGCTGGACCAGTCGCGCAATGCGCTGTCGCCGGACACCGGCTCCAGCCAGTACGTGATCGACCGCAAGGCCATCGCGCAGATGCCGCTGGGCGATGCCACGCCGCTCAACCAGGTGATGCTGCAGGCGCCGGGCGTGGTGCAGGATTCCTACGGCGGCGTGCACGTGCGCGGCGACCACGCCAACCTGCAATACCGCATCAACGGCGTGATCGTGCCCGAGTCGATCTCCGGTTTCGGCCAGACCCTGGACGCGCGCACCATCCAGAGCGTGAAGCTGCTCGACGGCGCGCTGCCGGCGCAATACGGCCTGCGCACCGCCGCCGTGGTGGACATCACCACCCGCAGCGGCCACGCGCTGGGCAATGGCGGCAGCGTGGGCATCACCGGCGGCGCGTTCGGCACGCTCAACCCCAATGCCTCGGTATGGGGCAGCGCCGGTCGCTGGAGCGGGTTTTTCACCGCCAACTACCTGGAAAGCGACGTGGGCGTGGAAAACCCCACCGCCAGCCGCAAGCCCGTGCATGACCACACCCGCCAGGTGAAGGCCTTCGGTGATCTCTCCTACCTGATCAACGACGACACCCGCGTCGGCTTGCTGTTCGGCATGGCCAACAGCCGCTTCGAGATCCCCAACAACCCGGGCCAGGCACCCGGCTTCGGCTATCTCGACCGCACCACGTTCAACTCGGCCGACCTCGACGAGCGCCAGCGCGAGCGGACCCGTTTCGGCGTGCTCTCGCTGCAGGGCAAACAGGGCGGCACCGACTACCAGGTGTCGCTGGGCCAGCGCTATTCCAGCCTCCACTTCATGCCCGACACGGTGGGCGACCTGATGTTCAACGGCGTGGCCTCCGCCATCGCCCGCTCCAGCCGCGCCAGCACGCTGCAGGCCGACTTCGCCACGCCGCTGGGCGACAGCCACACGCTGCGCTACGGCCTCTACGGCAGCTTTGAGCGCGCGCCCAGCCGCAACGACGCGTGGGTGTTTCCGGCCGACAGCGACGGCGAGGCAACCGGCACCACGCCGGTCAACATCCTCGACGGCAACCGCCTCACCGCAAAAACCGGCTCGGCCTACGTGCAGGATGAGTGGAGCATCGGCGACAAGCTGACGCTGAACTACGGCCTGCGCGGCGACGTGTACCAGGCGTTTCGCACCGAACGCCAGCTCAGCCCGCGCCTGGGGCTGGTCTACCAGGCCAGCGACGACACCGTGCTGCACGCCGGCTACGCGCGCTACTTCACGCCGCCGGCCACCGAGGCGATCACCACCGCCAACATCGGCAAGTTCGACGGCACCACCAACGCGCTGCCCGACAACGGCGACAACACGCCGCTGGCCGAGCGCAGCGACTATTTCGATGTCGGCATCCAGCAGCAGGTCGGCGACGCGCTCACGCTGGGCCTGGACACCTACTACCGCAAGGTGAGCCGCCTGCAGGACGAGGGCCAGTTCGGTGCGGCGCTGGTGTACGCCACCTTCAACTACGCCGAGGGCCGCATCAAGGGCGCCGAGTTCAGCGTCAACTACGACAACGGGCCGGTCAGCGCCTATTTCAACCTGGCGGCCGGCCGCGCCGTGGGCCGCAAGGTCATCACCAGCCAGTACAACTTCGACCCCGACGACCTGGCCTACGTGGCCGACCATTGGATCTTCCTCGACCACGACCAGGCGTTCTCGTCCTCCGGCGGCGTCAGCGTCGCCATCGACGAGGCCACCCACGTGGGCGCGGACTACCTGTTCGGCAGCGGCCTGCGCAAGGACGGCGACGTGCCCAACGGCGCCGCGTTGCCGGCGTACTTCCAGCTCAACCTCAGCGTGTCGCACGATTTCCTGTTTGCCGATGCCGGCAAGCTGCACACCCAGCTGGCGCTGGTCAACGCGCTGGACCGCAGCTACGAGTTGCGCGACGGCAGCGGCATTGGCGTGGGCGCGCCCCAGTTCGGCCCGCGTCGTGGCCTGTACCTGAGCGTGCAAAAGGACTTCTGATTCGCAGCCGCCGCGCATCGGGCATGGCCAGGGCGGCGGACCGCATCCACTATGCTTGCCGCGCCATCACCACCATCGACCACGCATGCCTTCCCGACTTCCCGAACCCGGCGCCGACGAGCGCGCGCATTCCGATCACCTGCTGCAGCTGCTGCGCGAGATGATCGCCTCGCACGGGCCGCTGCCGTTTTCCCAATACATGGAGCGCTGCCTGTATGCGCCGGGGTTGGGCTACTACAGTGCGGGGCGCACCAAGTTCGGCGCGGCCGGTGATTTCGTCACCGCGCCGGAGCTGGGCGAGCTGTTTGCCCGCTGCGTGGTGGCCGCCGTGCAGCCCACCATGGCGCAGCTGGGCGAGCAGGCGGACTTTCTCGAACTGGGCGGCGGCAGTGGCGCGTTCGCCGAGGCCGCGCTCAAGGCCATGGCCGACAGCGACACGCTGCCGCGCCAGTACCTGATCCTGGAACCCAGCGCCGACCTGCGCGAGCGCCAGCGCGAGCGGCTGCGCACCAACCTGCCGGCCGCGCTGCACGCACGCGTGCAATGGCTGGATCGCCCGCCCGAGCAGGACTGGCGCGGCGTGCTGTTCGCCAACGAGGTGATCGACGCGCTGCCCGCCACGCGCTTTTCGATGCGCGACGGCGAGGTCTACGAGGAATACGTGACGCTGGACGGCGAAGGCCGCTTGACCCGCATCGATCGCCCGGCCGACGCGCTGGTCGCCGGCGCGGTGCGTCACGTGGAGCGCGACCTGGGCGCCGATTTCGCCGACGGCTACCGCTCCGAGATCCTGCCGCAGCTGCCGTACTGGATGCAGGCGGTGGCTGGCTCGCTGGTGGCCGGCCTGATGCTGTTCATCGACTACGGCTACGTGCGCCGCGAGTTCTACCTGCCCGAGCGCAACGACGGCACGCTGATGGCGCACTACCGCCACCACGCGCACAACGACCCGCTCTACCTGCCCGGCCTCAACGACCTCACCGCCTCGGTCGATTTCACCGCCCTGGCCGAGGCCGGCAACAGCGCCGGTTTTGCCGTGGCCGCGTACGCGCCGCAGGCGCAATTCCTGATCGGCGCGGGCCTGCAAGCGCTGTTCGAGAGCGAACACGCCCAGGCCACCGACGAGCACGCCCGCTACCGTCTCTCGCAGCAGGTCAAGCGCCTGATGCTGCCCGACCAGATGGGCGAACGCTTCCAGGCCATGATCCTGGCCCGCGGCCTCGACACCCTGGCACTGCCGGTGGAGCTGATGGCCGCCGACCAGGGCGCGCGCCTGTAGGGCCTGCGCACCAGCCTTCGCCCCGCGATCTTCTGCAGGAGCGACTTCAGTCGCGATGCTCTTGCCGTTGCCTTTATGTAGGAGCGGCTTCAGCCGCGATGCTCTTGCTCTTCTTTGTAGGAGCGCACCCTGTCCACAAGGGACTTCCTTCGGTCGTGCGCGATGCTCTTGCTCTTGATGGTGGATACAGAGCAAAAACTTTCGCCCTCCTTGCGGAGCGCGAGCTACTTTCTCTTTGCGTGGCCAAAGAGAAAGTAGCCAAAGAGAAAGGCCACCCCGCTTCCGCGCCTTGCGGACATCCTGTCCGCAAGGTACGCGTGCGGGCTACGGGGTTTGTCGACAGCACATCCTGTGCTGACG